>Ga0326760_1000291_pt1 | contig 28883 bp, 55 predicted proteins | sample GCREP_S_FD_207668 | JGI IMG/M metagenome (GOLD analysis project Ga0326760, IMG submission 207668) | Hot spring sediment microbial communities from Geyser Creek Basin, Yellowstone National Park, WY, United States - GCR.EP_S | ecosystem: Environmental > Aquatic > Thermal springs > Near-boiling... | reverse complement strand
GTTTCTGGAAACTCTAACCTCCTTGACACCCCGCTGGAACCCCGACACCCCCACCCCGACACCTCGGTAGACACCCCCCCGACCCCCCTGTCCACAAGCTGGTCTCGTGGAGGGTTGGTTTCACAGGTGAATGGAGGGGTGTCTCTGCGACCTCGTAGAGGGTTCCATGGTGATTAGATCACTCATGTAGTCCTATGGAAAATTTTTTTGTATAATGAGGTCTCGGGTGGAGGGTTTTCCATAGGTGATGATACCCCTGTTTTGTATAATGAACCACAGGTTAGCTATTGAGAAAAAGCCTGGGTATGGCTCTAGGTAAAAAGACCCTGTCTTGCAGCTTAGCCTAGAGGAATGCTTAGAGGAAAAGGAAAAAAAGGTGAGAAAAAAGGTTTTACGTTGACGACATGTACTTGAGCGCTCTCGTTATCTTCTTGACGTCCGACCTCCACGAGTCCCTCAGCTTCTCCAGTATCTGCGACCTCCTTCTTTTGAGCTTCTTCTCTATGTCTTGCAGCTCTCTCGTGGCTTCATCGAGCATCTTTTTCAACTCTGCAATCACTCTCTCTTTTCTGATGATTGTTGATGGTAGAACAACGACATCACCATATCTGATGAGAACGTAAATGATGACTGCTGGTGCTCTAAACCTAATTTTGGTCTCGTTGTCATATACGTAGTCGGAGATCCCGTCTGCTGGGCTGATGACGAAACGCGCACTAGTCCACGGGTTCGCGTCTTGCGGTAGTTGTTCCTCGACCCCGCCGATTGCTACTGACAGCGTGCCAACTATGCCTAAGTCTCTCACCCTCTTCAACTCTTCGAGGTACTTTGTCTCCGCGTCCATGTCGTAGTGGTACATCACAGTCGCCCACCCCCTCTAGAGGGATTTTTGGAAAAACCCCCTTATAAATAACCTTTGGTTCCTTCCACCTGCGTTCATGAAGGTGTCCAACTAGGGGTGTCCACACGGTGGTGGGCGATCATTCCCACCAGTAGCGACGACTAGCACCACCTCTTTTGGTCGATCACCGAAGGCGATCACGTGAGACAGGTGTAAGACATCGTGTCTTATGTGAACACGCCGATCCCGTGAGACGCTCGTAAGACATGGCGTCTCACGTGAACGCCCCCGATCACGTAGTACGTCATGTATTATAAGTGTACTACATACAAACCCTCCATTTGGATCTCTGATCACGTGACACGCTATATCTCACGTATGTCTCACGTGAACGCCCCCGATCACGTAGTACGTCATGTATTATGAGTGTACTACGCTAGTGCAAAGCTGACGCGTGTCAACGTGCTGTCTCAGCGACAACGTGCAAAGCTAGTGTAGCCTTGCAATTTATACAAAAACGTTAGATTTATAAGGGGCTTTTTACAAATGGAGATATCGGGTGAAGGTGACATGTCACAAGAGCAACTAGTCGAGCAGACAACCTCGATACTAGAGACTGTAAGAAAGATTAACGAGGTGTTAAAGGACACGAAAGTCAGCGAGCTGTGTGAGAAGTTGAAAGCGTACGCGAGAGCACTAGATGCCATTACGAATAAGAAGCACTACATGTTCAACGTTCATTTCTCTAAACTTGCGAATCAAGAGTACAAGGTTCAGCTGTATGTCGATGGCGAGCATATATACATTGTGTACATACCACACGACGCGTCGGTGGACACAATGTTCGAGAGGATATTTGCTCTGCAGGAGATTAGAGACCACGTAGTGAGTAAGATACACGATACACTAGTAGATATTGCCCACGAGATCGCCGACAAGGCGAACATTGTCCAACAGATTAAAGAGATTGAAGAGAGGCTTAGAGAAGAAGACCCCGACCCCGCCTTCTAACCTTTTTTCCAACTCTTTTTTCCTCACCTAATCTTCCTCTTACTTCTCTTCTCTTTAGGCTACACTAGCTTCAAGATTTATAAGGGGTTTTTTACATATGTCAAGTACGGGTGAGAGAAACATGTCCCATGAAATCGACGCGTTGATATGGAAGTGGCGACGTTGTGAAACAGAGGAGGAGTGCAGCAGCGCATTCAAGCAAATACTGAACTACTTGGCCGACAACTGGGTGCTACTGGTAGAGTGGTCGCAATTTGAGGCGTGGGGAAAGTACTACGTGAGCCCTGATAGACGCAGGTGCATCTACGTGGCGAAGAATCCACGAGTAGATCCTATCGTGAGGATCGTCGAGGAGATAGAGTTTAATGACCCAGCTGAGCTGGCGAACAGAATATGGAGAGATCAAAAAGGAGTGATACCATTTAGGAGAATCGCAGAGGAGATCAAGAGAGTCTTCGGCGTGGACGTTAAAATAAGTGCAGAGAACGCGTTCATTAGAATGCTCTTCGGCGAGGCAGCAGACCCCTAGCCTTAGCATCTATTTTTTCTCTCTTCTACATCTTTCACTTTACGATTTGTCTTATAGTTCTCTACTTACTGTCTCTACTTTAGGTTTAATGGGGAGAGATCCATCTAGTCTGATCTCAACCCCTTATAAACTTAACGTTTTTAGGTGTAGCCATCTCTCTTAAGCTCCTCTACAGCCTTCATCAGCAACTCTGCGATCTTCAGTACTGCGTCCTCGCTGTCGCACTCAGCGTAGAAGTAGATTTCGAAACCTCTGCGCCCTCGCTTCGCCAGCGAGTCAATGATGATCCACGCCAAGTAGTGCTCATCGCCAACGCGCTTGACGAGGTACTTGCACGCGAGCCTGAAGCCCCTCGATCTCGTCAACCCAATGCTCTCTAGCTTGTCCCTCAGCTCTCTAAGATCCAAGCTGCACACCCCTCAATAAGACATGTAATAAGACATGTAAAGGAGGTGTATAAAAAAACATGTAAGGATAGCATAGCGAGCGATCAGCCGACGCTCTCACTCTACGCGCACTCCGAGGCACTTCTCGTATACTGCTAAGGCATCTAGCCTTGTAGGGCTCCTCTCCTTTCCAGGCCAGTAGAGGAAGACGCCTCTCTCAATCGAGCCACTGGGAGTGTAGTATATTGCTTCTATTGCCCTAACCCCTGGCTCCAAGCTTATGAAATCATCTGTCGCATCTCTACATGCCACTATGTTCTTCTTGTAGCACTCTATCACGGCCCTCCTATCACTCACGATCTCGGTGCAGATGCCCTCTTTTCTCAGCCCACAGAGCTCCGACCATATCAAATCCTCTACTGCCTTTGAGGCCTCCTCAAGAAGACTGTTAACTTTCCTCACCAGCTCCTCGACTGCTCCGCGGGCTTGCTCTATTCGCTCAGCCAACTGCGTGAAGCCTTCTCTCCTCGCCCTGTCTGCCAAGTGCTTCAACTCGATGGAGAGCTGGTTCAGCGTGTTGAAGCTCTCTCCGCTAGGCTTCAACCTCACCAGCTCGTAGCAGATGAACGCTGACGTCGCCTGATCCAAGCCCCTCGCCCCTGATAGAAGTTGTAAAAAAAGTTGTAAAAAAAATGTAAGGGATGGCGTGGCGGGAGATCAGCCGGCGCTCTCGCGCCTCAGCAACTCATTGATCTCCTCCTCTGTTGGTATCAGCGCTTCCAGCTCCTTGAACTCCTTGCTAGCATGATATAATGTCGCTATGTAGTCTGTCAAGGTGAACACGCGCAGGTTCTCTAGCTTAGTTACAAGCAGATCGACGATGTAGTTGATCCTCTCTGCTCTGTCCGGGTACTTCTCAAGTAGCTGCTTTTTCAGATTTAATAGTCTAGCTAGGTACTTCGCCTTGAACTCGCGCAGGGTCAAGCCCTTCTCACCCGTACATTACATTTGTGAAGAGCCCCTTATAAACAATGGCGCGTTGCGAACCAGCAAGCCCCCAACCCTCCCCTCCTAGGCTTAGAGCACGCTCAACCTCAAAATAGCGCTCAGACATCCCTCAACGCCCCACTATTAATATGCAACTTTAAAAATAAAATATACATCAGGGTAGCGGGGAAATGAAACACCGCGAAGTAGATACAAACACCACAGAGTTTAAAAGCAAGCTTGAAGACCTAATACCCGCCGAGGAGCTCGTCTTCCCAGCTAGCCCGGGGTTCGGGCCATACAAGTTCATAATGCCCCCTGAAGCCGTAGCGCACCCCGCTAAGTTCAACATCCACTTAGTTGAGTTCTTAATAGACAAGTTCACTAAGCCCGGGGACACAGTCTTAGACCCGATGGCGGGGACGGGGATACTCGGGGTTATAGCGGCGTTGAGAGGTAGAAACGCAATACAGGTGGAGATAGAGCCAAGGTTCTACGAGTGGATGGAGAAGGCTAGGCAAAACGTTGAGAAGACCCCTACACTAGGTAGAAAGGGGTGGATAGTGAACATACTAGGCGACGCCAGGAAGCTCTCAGAGTTGTTGAAGCAGGTGGACGCCATAGTGACAAGCCCGCCGTACGGGGATACATACCTAGGCGGAGGAGACCCCGCGAAGCGTGCTGGGAGGCTCATCAAGGCAGGATACGACCCGAGAAAGTTCCTAGGTGGCAGAGCGAGAAACGCTGTCTTAAGGCATTATAGCGAGGTAGACGCAGTTATCACGTCGCCACCATACGCTGATTCTCTAACCCATGAACACGATGAATTAAGGGAGACAAAGCTCGTTCTTAGAAAGAGCGGGAAGAACAGAGGCAAGCCAATAGCACTCGGCAGGAGCCAGGTACATACAATATATTCAACAAGCAATAACAACATTGGGAATCTTCCCCTGGGAGACATAGATGCGATCATCACATCGCCACCATACGCTGAGACCATTAGCCACAAGTCGGGCGGGCCGACGGAGGTCAAAAAAGTGGGTATTTCAACAATAACTGCTAGAACATACTCGACGAGCAATGACAATATCGGCAACCTGCCGCTTGGCTGCGTAGACGCTATAATCACGTCGCATCCATATGAGTCCTCCTTGGAGGGGACTTCTAGGCACACTAGGGGGGGCATAGCGTCAAGGGATCCCAAGTTAGCTCAGAGCGGGACATACTCAACAGTGCTCTCAGTGAAGCCGGGCGAGCCAGTGATGTACTCTCCCAACCCCAGCAATATTGGAAACTTGAAGAGCAGGGATGAGGAGTACGAGCTGGTCGAGCACACGAGAGACCTTGAGTCATTATACAGGATGCTCTTGAAGGACGGTAAGCCCACGTACCTAAGCGAGATGCTCAAGGTTTACAGCGAGATGTACAAGGTGTTGAAGCCGGGCGGCTACTGCATAGTCGTGATCAAGCCCTTCATCAGGAACAAGAAGGTTATCGACCTCCCCTACTACACTTGGTTACTGATGGAGCGGGTCGGGTTTAAACTAGTGAAGCTCTACAAGTTCAGGCTGCCGACAAAGTCGTTTTGGAGGATACTGTACTACAAGAAGCACCCAGAGGTGCCCAGGATAGCACACGAGCACGTGATAGTCACAATGAAGCCTAACCCACCTCATTAACGGAGACAGCCCCCGCCTTGACACGTAGCACCCCATGTCTTATAAGCGTGTTACGTTGGAGCCTACAAGTGGGGGGTGTCACAGGTGCCATCCATAACGTTTAGGGTTAGCAAGGAGCTGAAGGAGGCGCTCCAAAAGATAGCCGAGAGGCAGGGCATCTCGGTGTCGCGACTCTTGCGAGAGATCGTGTCGAGGGCCCTGAACATCGAGGCCAAGGAGGTCAGCATCGAGGAGCTAGAGAAGAGAGTAGAAGAGCTAGAGAAGAGAGTGGAGGAGCTAGAGAGGAGGTTGAAGCAGCAGCAGCCCGCGAAGGCGAAGTAGACTATGTGGGTGAGGCGCGCGTGGACGAGGCCCTGAAGCTGCTGAGCACGGTTGGAATAGACGTCGACGACCTGAAGAGGAGGATCGCCAGCGGCGACTGGGTCTACGTGGAGGGGGACGCAACGTGCGTCCTCAAGATCGTCGAGCTCACGCACCACTCAGCAATAATACTGCTGATCGAGGACGAGTTCATGGTCTGCCTAGCGAGGAAGACGCAAGTGCTCAGAGAGCTCACGGGCCTCGGCGAGGAGATCCTCAAGAGCGTAGTTGAGATGCACGCGCGGAGGACTCCAGCCGGCTGCGCAGTTCACGCCTTGACAGCTGGCGACCTAGAGAGGGGTGCAGAGGAGATCGCGAATAGACTGGTGGAGAGCGCGAGAGCTGCACTAAAGTGCGCAGAGACGTGCAATGGAGGCGTAGACAGCGAGAGCCCAGCCTACATCACGTGAACCTTTTTCCACATGTATACACCCCCTTCACATGATCACTATACTTGTATACACAGACTTTATAAGCCCGCCTCGACGATTCACCCATGGGTGAGCCCATGCCTGCAGACTACTTCGAGGTGGTAAGGAAGGCACTAGAGTACCTCGACCTGGTAGGCGGGATATGCATGTTCTGCAAGAACTGCGAGAGGGTACTAACGAACGGGGAGGTCTACTGCAAGCTACACGGGAGGACACACCCAGCGATAAAGTGCAAGGGCTATGAGCCAGAGGTAAAGCTGTCTATAAGCGCGGTTCAAGGAGAGACCAAGGCTGAAAAGAGAGAGGGGGCTCGATGAGCTTGAGAGAGACAGTCCTTGACGCGTGGTGGTACAAGAGGAAGCTGGAGGTCGCTGGGAGCATCGTATCTAGTGCCAACCGCGTGGTGCTCCTCAACGCGCTGCCGCTGAACGCGATAGACAGCGATGTGTTCACCATCAACTGCGTGAGGTTCAGAAACGTGTTAGTGTTGAAAGAGCTAGCGAAGAACATGGAGGGCAAGACTATACTGAGCTACATAAGGCACGAATCAACCGCGAGGCTGATCAGCAGGCTCATAGGGGTGGAGCTGAAGCCCACAGCAGAGCTCTACAAGCACGAGAGCGGAGACGCCATGATCATAGCGACGCTGAAGAGCCCGATAAGAGGTGCGGAGGTAGAGGTCAAGGAGGGAGACCTAGAGCTCTACGTCTGTGCTGGGTGGGGAGGACGACTCTAACAGAGGCTCTACTCATAGCACACATCATCTTGAACATCGTGATCCTAGCGCTCATAGTGATCGTCGAGGCCAAGCTTAGTACAACAACAGATTACCTCTATCGAATTTTCAACAGAGTCTACCTGATGAGGCTCATGCTAGAGCGCATCGAGAAGAAAATAGATGAGCTCGACAAGAAGGTCGCGGGCTAGGTCAATACCTCACTTTTTTCAACATTTTTTCGAACTCCTCCAGCGTGATCCTCACTCTAGCCTTCCCGCGCTTATCGTAGAGTATGATGTCGTTTATAGCCTTCACGATCTTCTGTGGCCTGTGCTCCCTTATTATCCTCAGCAAGGTCTCGCGCTCCTCGGGCCTAAGGCTCAGCAGCTTGCTCAAGACCTCCTCAAGCCTCTTCACCTGATCATCTCTTGGGACGCTCATGGGTCGCCCTCATCCCCGAAGACCACGTAGTAGAGGAACAAAGCTAGCAGCGGGATGAAGAGTGTAGCGATTAAATGGATGGGATCCAAGGGCTCAGCCTTAAAAAAAGGTTGTGACTACACGGTACCGCTCTCGCGACAACGCATTATCTTCTCTATGAGTGGCAACACCGCACGGAGCTCCCCGATGATCACGTAGATCTCCGGTTGAGCGACCATTTTGGTGTCTGCCAGTCGCCTGTACACGTCGTCGAGCCTTCTGCGCACATCGTCGACGACACTACACACGACCTCGGCTTCGAGCCCGATCTTCTTAGAGCGTGCGTATTGCAAGACTATCTCCTTCACCACCTCGTTGAGGGACTTGCCCTCCTCCTTGATCGCCTCAGCCACTTCGCTGCTAAGGCTTATCGAGACCTTCGGCACCCCTACCACGCCACGCTGGCTCTCCACGTGGGCTGTCTATACGCCTCCTTCCACCACGTCTTCTCTAGCTTGAACGGTGCCCCGCACCTGTTGCACCTGCCTCTTATCACCACCACCTTCTTGTAGTTGTCCTCGTACACCTCGACGCTGAAGTCGGCTATCTCTCCAAAGCAGATCGGGCACCTCAAGTGCACGGTCATGTCTCTCCACCCTCTCTCTTCTCCTCTTTCTTCTTCTCGCTGGTCACTATCTTCGGCTTCCTCTCGACGCTCTGCTCCTTCTTCTCCGCTAGGGCTGGCGCGACCCCGGGCCTCGGCATCATCGCGAGCATCATCTCGACCATCCTCATCATGGTTGTGGCCGTGAGCTCCGCTATCTTCTCTTTGACGCTCTTGGGGAGACCCTCCTTCTTCTCCTCCTTCGCCTCTTTCATCTCCTCGCTCAGCTTTCTAGCCACAGCCTCTGCGATCTGATCTGGGCCGGCCCCCATCAGCTTTGTGAAGTACTCTATGCTGAAGGCCATCAGCTCGATCGCTCTCTGCTGGAACACCTGGACGACTCTAATAGCGTACGCTAGCGCGCGCGGGTCTACGCCGACCATGTACTTGTAGTCCCTGTACAGCGCGAACGCCTCGTGGACTATGTCGCTGGGCTCCTTGTTCTCGCTCTCCATTATGCTCACTATCTCCTCGTACAGCGATGGGTCTCTCCGCTTCAGCAGGGCGAATATCCTGCCCGCCTCGAAGCTCTCCGTGTCTACGTCTTTATCTCTTCTCTTCCTCTCCTCCTTCTTCTCCTCCTTGCTCACCGCTCTCACCGCTCTGCTTCACTATCTCCTCTCGTAGCTTGTCGCACACCTCCTTGTCCCTGCACGTTATCCTCCACACGTAGTCTATGCACGTCTCTGGGCAGTCCTCGGGCTTCAGCACTATGCGATCTACGTACATGTCGAGCCCCAGCATCTCGAAGTAGGGCTTCATCGTCTCTTGTAGCATCCTCTGCATCTCAAGCCAAGACTTTAGATCGTACACCACCCACACCACCACGATAGTATCAAGCTACACGGGCTAATAAACCCACAGGCAATTAACAGCTCCACCTGCCTCAAAGAGCACAGGCTCAACAGCTACGCGGATACTCCAGTCGCGACCCCTGTTAGTGAGGGGGAGTCCCCGGCAATCTCAACGAGAGATCATTGCAGGCGTTAGGCTCTCACAGACCACGCTGTAATATATAAGCCACTATAACTAGTGCTCATCAACGGTGAGAAGGTATGGCCACGCCGTTCGACCTAAGCGCACTAGTGAACCTATTGATGCAGCTACTGCCATTCGTAATCATACTCGCCATTCTACCAGTAGTGATAAGGCTAGTGACCGGGCTATTCAAGGAGTAAGCTAGAGAGTAGAGGTGCAAGCAGCCATGGCCACCCCATTCGACCTAAGTATACTAGTCAACATGTTGATGCAGCTACTGCCGTTCATAGTGATACTAGCCATACTGCCGATGGTAATAAAGCTGGTGACCAGGCTCTTCAAAGAGTAGCACCAGCTCGCACCCCATCCCATTAAACCTATTTTTTTCTCTTTTTCCATCCTTATCCTTGGTGGTGTGATGGAGGAGAGCGCTCTAGTCAAGATAGTCGCGATAGTGTCTCTCACGATCATATGTGTGACAGCTCTCAGTCGCGGAATAGACAGCGTCCTCGTCGGCTCGGTAAGCGCGATCATAGGCGGGATAGCGGGGTATGAGATAAGGAGGAACGAGGGTAAGATCAAGGCGATGCTCAAGCGTGGTCGCAGGTGATAGCAGTAATACACGACAACCTAGGATACTCGTTTAGGAAGGTGGCCGGGCTCCTAGCTCAGGGCCTAGGGCGCGTAGGCTACGCAGCGGTATCGCTGATAAGCATACACGGGCTCTACTACGTGCCCAGCGGTCTAGCGATAGTGATCTACGATACGAAGCTCTATGAGAGGAGGCACAGGCTCGTGAGAGGCGCGGTCAGGGCTAAGAGGGTTCTATGGCTGGACTCCCCAGCAAGCCCCAGCACCCTAGACCCCAATGTCTACGCCGACTCATGCCACATAACCACTCTTCCATACTGGTATAGAGAGTACGCTAGGCACGGGATACCCGTGTCAGGCTGGATCCCCAGGCCAGTAGACTACGACGTGGCAGTAGAGGTCTCTAAGCAGCCCCGCGAAGAGCTCTGCAGAGACCTCTGGGCCAAGTACGGCAGGTACATTCTAACCGTGGGATCCGACAACGTGTTAATGCCTAGCAGACCTCCACGTAAGGGCTTAGACGCCTACGATCTTCTTTGTGAAGAGATAAGGCTAAAGCACGACGTTAGATGCCTATACGCTGGTAACTGGAGCCTGAGGAACGCTGTCAAGGTCTCGGGTTTAGGCGGCCTGAGCGAGCGCGACCTATTGAAGCTCATGAGGTGTAGTGAGGTCTTCGTGTGGCCCTCTCGTGGCGAGGGCTTCGGCATACCCCCTATCGAGGCCGTGAGCGTCGGATCCATAGTCGTGTCCTCCAACGCACCCTTCAACGAGCTTGTAGTAGGCATCAAGTTCGACTACACAGAGGAGAAGGACGCGTGGTGCCCCGAGGTGGGCTTCCCGTTCAGGCTCTTCGACTACGATGTGAGAGACCTGGTGGACGCGGTGGATTACGCGCTATCGCTACCAGAGGACGATAAAGAGGAGCTAAGGATAAAGGCTGCTTCGACAAGAGAGCTGTATAGGCCCGACCTGGTGGCGCTAGCTCTAACCCAGGTGTGATCATGGTTGAAGACGAGTTCGTATCCGAGTTCACGAGGGTTCTCGCGCGCATCGGCGCCGTAGTGGTCGTGCTCGTGCTGATATACTACCTGCTCTCATCGGTGTTCAAGCTAGACAGGAGCGAGGTGGCGGGCATCATCAAAGAGGCGATCGTGGTCTCGGTGACCCGTGCTGTATAGCATAAAACACAGTATAAAATACTGTAATAGGGTAGACTACCTTGAGTGGGTGGTGAAGCTCATGTCTGAGCGTAGGGAGCTAAGCGCGACCCTCGGCAAGGTCACGCAGGCATCGGTAGCCAAGGCCAAGCTCTCAGAGCAGAAGGCGACGATCGCACGCACCAGGTGATATACGTGGGCTGGAAGCAGTTCTACAGGATCACGAGCTCGGACTTCAAGTCGTACTATGATAGGGCTCAGAAGTGGGGAGGCCTAGAGCCCTACAAGGTCGTGATCGGGCCAGCGGAGTACTACGGCGTCGGACTAATAAGGTCGCCTGAGGAGGGCCAGTCGATATGGGCCCTGTCGCCCAAGACCCAGCATGTCCCAGGGGCTCAGACGCGCATAACCGTGAAGCTCATCTTTTATGCAGATGCGGGCACGCCCCTAGGTTGTGTTGGGAACATATACATAGTGTTCTACACGAACGGAGACACGGCGAAGGATCCGCAGGGTGGCGACGCCTTCGGCGTTGGGCTCGGCCTGGACACAGTCCCCGGATACAACGTGGCCGTGCTCCACGAGTTCACGGTGGAGCAGAGCAACAACAAGATAGTGCTTTACCTAGATGGTCAGAAGCTAGGCGAGACAACGCTCAGCGGTGTCTTGCAGAGCTTCGCGCTCCTCGTAGAGGTCGTCCGCTACAGAGTGGCCTCTGAGGCCGAGCCCAGCGTAGCTCAAGACGCCCACGGGATAGTGATATACGAGGTCGTGGGCGAGTACTACGATGTGTGGGAGGACATGTTCAGGACGATGGCTCAAATGATACACGTAGCGATGTTCATAGCGATCGGCGTGATGTTGCTTATAACGGTGCTTAGGGTATTTATGTCTAGGAGGGAGCGCGGGTGAGAGCGACTATGGAGGAGGCCCTAGGTGAAGAGCTCAAAGAGGCTGGGAGAGAGGCGGGAGAGCTAGTGAAGAAGATGGTAACCGGTCTTGAGACTGTGGCTAGGAGGGTGGCGGAAGCCGATGTGCCGAAGCTGACCAGGAACATACTCACACTCGCAACTGGAGGGATGGCCCTCTACCTGATGTTCACAGCTGTCTCTACGATGGCCCCGTACGCGGTGCAAGCCTACGCACAGCTCGGCGTGCTGCTGGGCTACATGATACCGCTGATGTTCATGATGATGGTGTTCAGCATAGCGATCGCCATAGTGAAGCACCTGGTGAAGTAGCCTATGCACTCGCCGGGGATACCCTGGTGGATATGGGCTATAATAGGAGGTCTCCTACTTGTTGGTGGAGGCATAACGTTTTATCATTGGTGGAACTGGGGTCAGGCGTTCACGCAGGGATTACAGCAGGCGGCACCAGGTCTCGGCATGATGGTGGGGTCTATAGGCATGCTGTTCGCGCTGCTACCATCTGTATTCATGATAATGATGTTCATGTGGATGTTCTCGTCGCTAACGCGCGTGTTCGGCGAGTAGAGAGGTGAGCGAAGGTTGGCCGAGATGGTGCGAAGAGCTGTCGAGAGAGCTAACATACTCAAATACCCCAACGTGGTCGGCTACTCAAACAAGCTGATGCCGAGGATAAGGAGGGGGGTAGTAGTGCCCGAGGAGCAATGTATCAGAGTCTACGTCACGAGGAAGCTGCCTGAGTCCCAGCTGAGGCCATCCGAGATCATACCCAAGAAGATCAAGCTAGAGGACGGCAGAGAGGTCTGCACAGACGTTGTGGAGGTAGGCGTGATAAGGGCCCTTCAACAGCTAGACCCTAAACAGCGCTGGAGGCCGTCACCAGCGGGCGTGTCGACCAGCAGGGCCGACGAGAACGCAGCCGGCACCATAGGCTGGTTCGTGGTGGACGAGAACGGAGGGGTCTACGCTATAAGCAACAACCACGTCTGGGCTAAGGAGAACCTGGGTAGCCCCGGAGACAAGCTACTCCAGCCCGGTCGCCTGGATGGCGGAGACCCCAACAAAGACGCCCTATTCGAGCTCCTGGACTTCGTACCAATAGACTTCGCAGGAGGTTACAACAGGGTGGACGTGGCTGTGGCTAGAGTACTAGACTTCTCAAACGTCTACACCTCTATACTGAACGTGGGCGGGGTCACCGGTAAGAGGGTGCCAGGGGTCGGCGAAACTGCCACCAAGATGGGGAGGACTACGGGCCTGACCACAGGCATAGTGATAGACGACTCAGCCACACTCATTGTTGCGTATGGCAGGGGCAACGCGGTGTTCACAGACGTGATCGTGGTGCAGGGTGACAACGTAGTAGTTCAAGGCGGAGACAGCGGCTCACCGCTACTGACAAGCGGGAGGGAGTTCGCGGGCCTGGTGTTCGCCGGCGGCGACGACGGTAAGACCCTTGTGGCGTGCAAGTACACAAACATCGAGAGCGAGCTCACATCTAGGATGGGCAGGAAGATCCGCACCCTGATAGCTAACAGCTACCCGCCCTTTTTTCGTGAGAGAGAGGTTCAAGTGGTGTATAAGGCTACTCTACCGGATCTACTTGTGTTTGGAATGATGATGCTCACGATGGTGTCGATCTACGACTCGCTTAGAGAGGTGTACAGGTCTACCCGCACCTAGTGACTCCTCTCACACGTATATATCCCCCTCTATCACACTAGCTAATGGTGTAGAGTATGAGGGTATAGGGTGATAGAGTTGGATGTAAAGAAGATGGATGTGGTGGATAGCTTTTTCTATTTGAGCGGCCTCTTGGGTGGGTTCGTCATCGGCATCATCATCGGGTTTGCATTAGCGTATATGTTTATATACGTATCGTTGAGGCTGATCCAGCCGAGGCCGACTAGCGTAGTGTTCAATAGAGACCAGCAGGGCAACATAGTATCGATCACGTACGTCTAGGTGATTCGGGTGAGCGAGCTAATCGATAGAATAGTGGCGAGCATTGTGGCGGCTGAGGAGACAGCGAGAAAGATCAAGCCGAAGCAAAAGGGCCACACGCACTCGCTAAGCATACTAGTCGATAAGCTAACAGTAGTGGACTTCGCGAACAACGAGCCGCACGCCAAGCTCTTCGCGCTAACGATATATAATGATGGGGACAGCGAGGTGTACGTGTCAGTAAACAAGTACGAGAGGGGGGCGCCACTAAAGCCGCACGAGGTGCTGAACATCAGGTTCGATGATGCAGTAATAGAGAGGCTGTATCTCGACGTCGATGAGGGTAAGTCAACAACGGTGAGGGTGTTCGGCACATACTAGAAGCTTATTAGGGTTCAACATATGAGAACTGATTAGTGATACATATGTCAATTCAACTCTGGTCTAGGTACCCACCACCAAATAGCGTAGGAGCCGAGCAGCTGAAGGACGGGGCCGTGACAACGTCTAAGATAGTGGATGGAGCTGTAACTACAGCCAAAATAGCGGATGGAGCTGTGACACCGGAGAAGGTCAGCGGGCCGCTCAGGTCAACGTTCATCCTAGGCGACGACACGGAGGTCACAGAGACCTCGACAACCTATGTCGAGAAGAAGGTGTTCAACTTCTACGTTGATAGGAGCGTGGACACGCTCGACTGGAAGTCGATGGAGCTCGTAGCTGAGCTTAGATCGTCAGTCCCAACCCACACAGCGTACGTGGCGCTGTTCATCGATGACGAGTCAACCCCACGCCTAGAGCTATCCACCAACTCAACAAGCTACGTAGTCCTACGTGGGGTAGCTGACATATCAGACCTTGGAACCGGTCTCCACAAGTTCTCGATTAGGTGCAAGGTCTCAGCGGCAGGTGGAACAGCCTATCAGAGACACCTAGAGATACAGGCTAGAAGGTAGGCTAGTTGAGCGACTCGTACATACAGCTACCACCTGATGGCACAGGGAAGAAGGTTAGAGCAGTATACCGCTCAGGCCTAGACGTTTACGAGGAAGTGCAGTTATCCAAAGACATCGAGGTCGTGAACCCTATATACGTGGTCGCTGTCTCTGCGAGCTCTGTCGCCGCAAACAAGCACCACTTAACAATTTGGAACGGCTCGACATATAGGCTGAGGGTGCTGAGAATAATAGTGGGCATGCACACCACAGCCGCCGTAACCGGCTACATCATGCAGTTCCTTGTTTACCGGGCCTCATCCGTGAGTGGCGGGACTGCCTTAACGATTGGCATGCTAGACCCAGACGACCCGCCACTCCCAAGCGGAATTACGGCGGTGACGGGTGCGACCGTCACGGTAACCGGTGCACCACTTGCAATATTTACGCTCAACCCTGAAGAGACTGGGGCGTTTTGCTGGATAGACTTCAAGCCACCTAAGCCCATAGTAGTGAAGCCCGGTACTGGTCTAACGATACAGCAGTATGCAACCGCAGGAGTCGGATTATTCAATGCTGTTATATACTTCAGCGTAGAGGGGATTAAGCCGTGATTAGAGTAAAAGTCATTGACTTACCAAAGGATGGCTTAACCGCCCAACTACTCGAGAAAATAATAAACGACTTCATAGACAGCGAGAAGCCCGTTGAAATAGTGCATTTAGAGTTTAACTCAGAGTATGGGTTTCTCATAATCGTCTACAAGAAGTGATCTTATTGAACATCGCCATTAAACAGTTCTGGCTATCGAGCGCCTGGGCTCCACCAGTTCTTAAATGGAAGGTACTTAGAGATCCGGCAACTGGGTGGAAGGAGTTCAAGCCACCGGAGTGGCAGGTATTCGTGGAGTAGTTTAGCATAGTTTTGAGCAAGCGGCACTAGCCCGTGTGAACAAGAAGTAGCATATTCTACCGTCTCTACTTGTGTTTGGAATGATGATGCTCACGACGGTGTCGATCTACGACGCCCTTAGAGAGGTGTACAGGTCTACCCACACCTAGTGACCTCTCACACATGAATATACCCCCCTTTAGCACTACTAGTTAGCGGTGTAGATTATGAAGACAACGCCTGTAAACGTGTACGTGGGGGAGGAGCTGGTTGGATCAGGCGAGCTGGCGTACGACGACAAGTCAGCAATCTCTCTACTCCCATACACGGCTAGGCATTGCGATGAGACCCCGGTCTACGTAGACGAGGCTGTCGCGCCGCTACAGCTCTGTTGGGACGACGTTGTCACCAGCTTCTTCGGGGGCACGGCCAGGCGAGCGCTCAGCGTGCCCGCCTACCTTGGAGACTCAGAGGTCGGAAGAGCGACGATCGAGGTCTCAGACTCATCTGGCATATCACTACTCGCGCTGATAATGTTGATTATGATGCTCGCAATAATCGCAATGCTCGTGAGGAGCCTAATGGAGAGGGAGAGACAGAGGTAAACGCTTAAACCCCCACACGCATATAATCAGTATGGGTGAGAAGCATGTCCATAGTCATAGACAAAGAGAGGTTCATAAGTGCGCTGGGGCTAGTCATACCTAAGCCCAGTAGCGGGAAGCAGATCATACAGAAACAAGTACTAGACCCAGGAGCAACAGCGACGCTACTGCCATCAACAAGCTACAAGTTTGCAATAATACTGTTTCATGGAGACGGAGACCCACAAGTAGAGCTAACAGTCAAGGTAGACGATAAGGTCTACACGCTAAGCGGGGACGAGCAAGCAATAGAGGTCGCCGCTAACGAGACAGCAGAGATAACAGCAGTAAACACGGACACCACAAGTCCACGCAACACGCCGACGATCGAGATGGCGAGCATATCATGGTAAAGCAGGCGCGCGCGATGATCATCTCACCAGCCACTAAGATCTGGCACGTGCCTAACCTACTAGATGGCGCTGAGTCATTGCCAAGGAACAAGATAGCAGCGTTCAACTATGAGAGAAATGCACATGGGCGTTGGTACGAAAACAACATAAATGCAAGGCTCAGCAGGCTACTACTAGACATACCAGACGGCGTCGACCGAGTCGAGATAGTCGGAGTCGAGGGCACAATAGCCGATGCAATAGACTATAGTGCATGGGGCACATCAACAGCTATCATACTGTACAAGGGTGTACCAGTAGCGATGAGCTACCGTAGCGGGGCAGCGTACCCCAGAACTATCCTCTACAGCAATATATCTGGTCTCAAGGATCTCAAGGGCAAGAAGCTACTTGCGATCCTAGATATGTGGTTCAATACGGACGTATCGCAACACGAGGAAAAGGAGCATAAAGGCGCCTTCAGGGTCAACTACTACGCTGGAGATAACATCGTTGAGACCCAGGAGATCGACCTAGCACTATACTCGCCCGGCGCGCTCATCAACAGCACAATTGTTGAAACCTACGGTGAGCACTACATCAAGATCACACTCGACGAGCAGACCATCAATAGGATAGACTTCATTCACGTGTCCGCCACGTACAACCAGCCGTTCGCTGGCAAGCTACTGCACGCCGTCGAGCTAGATGAGAGCGGAGAGGTGGTCAGGCACACGATGTCAGCGAGCGGGCACATAAAGATAATCCCGCGCAGGTCGACTAGAACAATATACATAACATCACAGCCATACACGTACCCTGACTACGACCTACCAGCAAGCTTCCGCGTATCAATATATGCTAGGTACATACCTGGACTACCAAGCACCTGACAGAGAGCTTAAGAGGGGCAAGCACGACACTATATAATGGTGAACCACATGAGCGAGGCGGGCTTGTTCAAGATAAAGCCACCACCAATAACAATACCACCACAGCCACCAGCACCACCAATCCCGCCGTTCGACTACATAATAGACATTTACAGCAATAAAGTAGTGGTCACAGATGCAAGCGGAAACACAACGGAGCTACCATCAATAAGCGACCTCAACAACTGGCTGAAGAACATCACGGGGAAGAGGATAAGAATAAACGTGAATGTTGAAATATATGACAATCTTTTCCTCACGCCTAACGAGTACTGGGTATTCGGGGAGTGGATGCATGGAGACATCTACCTAACAGGCAAAAACATCACGATAGTGTCGTTCACGAGGCTCGGAGACAAGAGCTACAGGGGATTCATAAGCAACTACAACCCACAAGCTAGAGGCTTCATGGACGTGTCCGGGCTAAAGCTGTACAGCGTGTATGCTGAGCTAGACATACACGGAAAAGCTGACATGGTCTTGAGAGACGTCTTGATCTACGTGGAGCAGACGTACGAGAGCTTCATCGAGTATGTAGTCGGAGACGTGTACATGCGTGGAGGGTACATAAACATCACGAGGTCGACCCTGCACAACGCATACATAGAGGCAGACTACATAAACCTAGAAGACGTCACAAGTAGCGACTACATGGGAGCGTGGGTGATGATAACTCGCTATGCAGCATGGATACAAGGGACGGTTAACGCCAAGAATACCCTAGAAGCCATGCTATACATCCGCCACTCGGTGTTCAAAACCATTGATGCTAACTCAAGCTTAGCGATAGACCTGCCCACAGTAGACTACTGGTTCGTGCACTACAGGCTGGTGTTCATAGGGGTGAGGAAGGGGTCTAACCCATACTACTACGACCCACTACCGAGCGGGGTGACATGGTACTTCGACGAGGTGAACAAGAAGATAGTGATAAACAACGCCACGAGCAACCCGTATAACATAGTCCTAATGTATGAGGTCACAACGATGCTACCACTATACTAGCGTTCAATCAAGTTTTTTAACTCCCCCTTCCCAACTCATTTTTTAGGCGTGTGTTCGTGAGGCTTATCTACTTAGTTGATATTATCATTGTATCTGTGCTACTCTACCTAATAGTGTCAGCGGTTCTAGCGGGCAAGCACTACATGGACGAGTCAATGGACAAGGGGCTACTTGAGAAGCTACAATACATGCTTAACTCCCTTATTGAGCTACTCAAATCAATGATACTCATGCTCTTTTTAGCGGTGTACATCTCTCTCAGGATACACGTGTGCGACCGGGGCGAGCGCCACTCAAAGTATATAAGGCGATTTAATAGTTAAGTAGTCTTGGTGGATAAGAGATGCCTCGTAGGAGAGCTAGAAAGCTATTAATAACCGGCGTGGTGGCACCAGCAGATCTAAGCAAGACTGTCATAGGTAAGTACGTGAGCGAGGCGAGAACTAGGGTTACTGACTGGGCGAGAGACTATAGAACCAAAATACTAGACTATGTGGGCGACACGAAGAGGCAAGAGGTAGCCCAAACGAAGCTCGCCACATGGTACGACATATACTTGACCACGGTCTACCCGAAGGTGAAGGAGGCCTTCGCTACTGCTAGATCAGAGTACATCAAGAGGATCGTCAAGCCTCTTGGCGGCGGAGTAGCGACGCCACCAACATAGCCACGCCCCTAGCTCACCCTCACACGATCTTTTTTTCTCTCCCCCCTTCCCTCCTCCTATGGGTTTATTAGTCGCCACGCGGTATACTCGTAGTGGTGGGCTGTATGGTGGACGGGAGCCTTGTTGAGAAGGTTGTTGAAGTATTCTCTCGCAGAGCTAGGAACCCAGAGGTCTTGGAGAAGATCAGAAGCGCTGGGAGGCTGATGCAGAGCAACGAGGACTTATACCACTACGTGATCGGCCTAGCCTGGAACTACAGCGTGCCCCTGACGCCCAAAGACGTCGCAGACATTAGGAGGATCCTCGGCCTGCTCTAGGTGTTTAAATGCCTAAGAGGAGGGAGCCAACTGAGGAGGAGGTCGAGCTAGCGAACAGGATATGGGAGCTGTGCAAAGAGGGGACTCTGCTACAGGACTCTCGCGGTAGGCCCTCATATATTCTAGCATTGAACCTGGCCAAGTTCCTCTTGAGCAAGGCGTACGAGGCTGGCTTCGACGACCCGCTAGCAGAGATCGACTGGGACGCCATAATCGACTGCGAGCTAGAGTACTCAGAGATGATCCGCGAGTACCAGAGGTGGCTGAGCGACAGCGTCGGCAAGCCCAAGAGCATCGACTCGATAGTCTACTCTCAGATCGACATGCTGAGGATGGACATAGAGTCGATCAAGCACACGATCAGCCAGCTAGAGTCCCTAACCCCAGACCAGCTGGCGGAGATGGGCTTAACAGAGGAGGACAGGCAGAGGCAACTAGAGGAGCTCCGCTCAAACCTAGCCAAGCTAGAGGCCGAGCTCAAGCGCCTTGAGAGGCAGATGATCAAGAGGAGGGTCAGGGTACGCGCTAGAGCGCCAGAGCGCGAGAAGACGAGGAAGCTCATCGAGTTCGCGGTGAAGAGGCCCGAGACCGCGCTCGGCAGGTACGTGCGCCAGACCCTGCTCGGAGAGTTCATCGTGAGGAAGCCAGCGCCTCCGCCATCGCCACCTCCTGTCTCGGAGGAGGAGGCCCTCAAGGAGGCTCAGAGGGTTCACAGCGAGTTCATGAGCTTCCACAACGAGCTTGAGGGCAAGCTCAGGCCCGTCTCAGACAGGATCAACGAGCTCATCAAGCAGCTCCACAGCCTAGAGGGACAGTTCAAAGAGGCCTCCGATGCTGGAGACCTAGAGCGCCTCAAGCAACTACTACCAGACGCTGAGAGGGTGCAGAATGAGCTGAGCGAGGCGTTCGAGGAGGCCAAGAAGCTCCTACAGGAGACCCTGCCCGCGATACGCGAGTGGAGAAGGAGGAAGGACGAGGCGCTTAGAAGGCTCTTCGAGCTCAAGCGCCGCGCGCCAGGCAAGGCCGAGGAGATACAGAAGCTCATCGCGGAGATCAGCGCGCTGAGCACACCTTACGTTAGGTGGGAGGCCCCGCCGGAGTGGGTGCGCAAGGACGAAGCAGGGATCACGGGGAGGGCGAGAGACCTAGTCAAGAGGCTCAGGTCTAGGATAGCCGAGCTAGAGTACAGGCAGAGGCGCATCGGGGTATTAAAGCGCAAGCTGAAGGACGTCTTGAGGTTCGAGGACTTCATAAACAAGCTGCGCGAGAGGCTTGAGTACTACGGCGTGCCAGCGGATGTCGCGAGCATGTTCATAGGTGAGATCGAGGAGGAGCTTAGACAGGCCTACGAGGAGGCCGAGTACGCTGAGCTAGAGGACACAATAGCGAGGTTCATACTGCACTTCAAGACCGAGTTCATCCCGCTGCACTTCACCGTGCTCTACGCTCACCTCCTGGTCGCTAGGGGCGTCAGGGTGGATCACCCGAGGCAGATCCTCCTATATGGCATGTGGGTCAGGCCTAGGGTGCACTACCTTAAGCCCCGGTTCGACTCGTGGGCTAGCGACTGCGCGAGGGCCGGGTTCACGGTCGTGCGGAAGCCGATCACCATCAGGCCCGGCAAGACTCACCTGATCATAGACCCGGCGATCTCATTGGAGTCCGTCATCGTCGCTGTGAGAGACGACACAATATACCTCGTCAACGCGCCAGCGATAGGCTACGTCTTCGACCCAGATGCCAAGTACGTGGAGTACTACTACTACCTCCCATGCCCATTGCTCGACATGGCACGCTAGCACAAGGCTTAAAATCATTCACACCAATTGATAACTTGAGGTGAGACCTTGAGCCTAGGTTTCAACGTGAGTGGAGAGATCAAGCTACCTGGGAGGAGCTCACAGCTAAAGGGCTCACCGACAACCACGGTGAGGCAACACGTGATAAGAGCACTATACGATGGCACACTACTGAAGAAGATAGACAAGATAGTCCTAGTGGACACGGCTGGGAACGAGAGGGACTCAACAACAAGCCTACAATACAGCAGGTACATAAACAAGCTGACAATAACGTGTAGCATCACAGCGACAGCAAGCTACACGATAGCAAAAGTTAGAGCATACGCTGGGGCAGACCTGTACTTCGAGACCACGCCAGACCAGCAACCACCCGTGAGCGCGGGGTATAAAGTCGACGTTACACTAGAGATAGTAGTAAACATGAGCGGGAGCGTCACATACGACTCATACTCGCAACCACTAACGCCTGTGATGATCCACGCACTCATAGCATCAATACTTGGAGGAGAGAGAACAGCGAGTGCAATAAACATAGAGAGCGTAGAGTTCTGGGTGAGCGGGACAAGAGCATCCTTCACACCAGCGAAGAGCTTGTCGAGCGACGGGCTATCCCTGACGATCTCAGGCTCAACAACGGATCACCCGGGAGGCACAGTAACGGAGATCGCGATTGTTGGATCAGCAGATGTCTTGTGGAGGTACGAGAACATAAACAAGGACGTAGTACTAGGCACGCAGTTGAACTACACGGAGACGATATCGGCGTAGACGCTTGAGCACACCACCACCAGTAGACTTCAACGCGACATCTAGCATATCATTGAGCGATAGCGCGAGCCTGACAGCTACGCCGCCGCCCGGGGAGGTCTTCTCAGCTACATCGCAGATAGTGTTGAGCGACTCGGTGAGCGTAGTGTCCACCCCGCCTCCAGCGGTAGACTTCGCGGCCACGTCAGGCATATCCCTAGTCGACTCGGCTAGCGTGTCAGCCCCTCAGGTTCCAGGGGAGCTGTTCACAGCCACCTCGCAGGTGTCGCTCAGCGACTACGTGAGAGTGTCTGTGCCTCAAGCAGTTGCTCCAGCCCCCCAAGACATCGTAGCGCTCATCGCGGTCGTGGTGGCACTAGTAATCATGGTCGCGCTAGCGCTAGTGCTCATGGACATAGAGGGCGAGTAGGCCACGCACCCTTTAAAAACCTCTAGTACCTAACAAGTGGTTTGGGGGGCTAGCTGTGAGCCTGCAGGAGTTCATCAAGGAGTTGCGTGCACGCGAGTGCCCGCCTATAACCAGCATCGTCCTCTCCCCGCAGGCTGGTTACGCCATCATATACCTTAGGGTCAGGTTGGAGGAGGACAGGGCTAGAGCCATGGAGATAGCGGAGTCGGCGAGGAGAATGGGCCTCACGGCGACAGTAATCATCGAGAGGCCGGACGCCAGCGGTAGGAGGAGGAGCATGATAATACTTAGAGAGGCGGTCGAGCGTGGTTAAGGAGCTCAGCGTCAAGCTCGGTGAAGACCTCTACGAGCAACTGGAGAAGCTAGCGGAGAAGACCGGCAAGTCCAAGGCTGACATCATTAGGGACGCGCTACTGATGTACCTCGGCATAGGGGCCGTATCGGACAAGGCCATAAGCGAGGCTAAGAGCTACGTCGCCCCCGCTCTCTATTCAGGTAAGTGCACCAAGTGCGGCAAGGAGATAAAGGCTGGGGAGCCGGCGGGCTTCATCAAGATAATCTACGAGGACAAGAGCAGGAAGGTGCTCCCGTATTGCTTAGACTGCTACTACTCCGTGTCAGACAAGACAATCGTCAAGTTAGAGGTTAAGAAGGCCAGGTTAGAGCATATAATCAGAGCGTTAAACCGCGAGAAGTCCAGGTTAATCAAGGAGATAGAGGACTTAGAGAAGCTAACAGACATATCCAATAAGCTTAAACCAATAATTAGCGACCTTAACTCATACATTGAAAAGGTCTTCCAGGGCAATAATGAAGAGCTAAAGAAGCTGTTATTTGAACTAAGAGAGCTCAACGACTTACTAGCCGAGTACGTTAGGATAGCTAAACTAAAGAAGGAGATGTACGTTAGAGCGAGGCAGAGAGCGTAGGCAAAGCTTTTAAGCCCTGGGGGGCGGTAATACCAGCCTGGGGTGGCCACCATGAGCTGGAGGGACACGGTCGAGTGGATAGACAGAAACATCTTCATAATCCTATCGCTCAGGTCAAAGAAGAGGACTGTCACGCTACGCCTCGACGAAGACATCGTGGCCAAGTACGATAGGCTCGTGGCGGAGCTACTGGCTAGAAGGCCAGACCTCAAGTTGACGCGGACAGAGATAATGAGGGCGATCCTGACCAAGGCCGTCGAGAAGCCCGAGCTGATCACGCAGATACTCTCTTAACCCCCTCTTTTTTATACCCTTCCACGCCGCATCCTCTACTAGGGGGTCTACGTGAAGGGGGTGGACATTATCAAGGAGCTAGCGATAATAAAGAGCCACCTCTATCAACTTATCTCTGACCCGCAGTTCTACGGCGTCAAGGAGCCCGGGCTGACCAAGCTGAAATACGTGTACAACAAGGTCGCGTCGCTACTCGACGCCTTGACCGGTGCAGAGCATGAGTGAGGCGAAGAAGTGCATCATTAGGCTTAGAAAGTACTGCGTCGTTCATGAGAGCCTGGTCGACGAGGAGAAGCAGAAGTACGGCACGAAGGACTACGTCATCACGTACTGCTCTATGTGCATAAAGACCTTCTACGCCAAGGCTAAACATAAGCTGGTGAACAAGTTCTCGGTGGTGAACACGCTGTGAGGTTTATATTTGAGGGGTGGCACGACCTTTGCAAGATTACGGCCACGGTTGAGCTCGACAACGATGACATCGCTACGTACGCTGGAGTCGATGTCACGTGCATAGACCCAGGCTACATTATAAATATCTACTGTAGTGGTAGAGATGATCGAGACGAGCTTACAACAGAGTGCTTCAATAGAGTGCTCGACTTAGCGACCCGGCTCCTAGAGAGTGTCAGCGATTCTGAGGTGAGGTATTGCAAGGACTGGCACGACTGTGCGGTCGTGGAGGGGTGAGCACGTGGGGATAATGTTTACTGGCGAGTGCGACACGCGAAGCTTCACCGTTGAACTTAGGTTCTCCAGGAAGTTGCTCTACTACGTTAAGGTCTCGATTGAGGATCCCGAGCAAACCTCTCACGAGATCAGCATCTACTGCAAGGCGGATGAAGACTACGATGAGCTGGTGACAGAGTGCTTCAACAGAGCGCTCGACCTAGCCTCTCAGCTCATAAGGAGCGCTCGCAAGGTCAAGATGTGGTGCTGTGGCGTATCGAGGTGCGTGCCAGTACCTAGGTGCGTGTCTTAGGCGACCTCTAGCAAGTTCTCAGTAGTGTGTTTTTTAGGCACTCTTGGCACATGTAGGTATTGGTGAGCCTCATGGTGTACAACGACAAGGTGGGCATAGCCGTAGACAAGTGGGAGGAGATCGAGCGACACCTTAGGGCTGGAGAGGCTGGGCAGCTCTTCAAGAGGCTGATGGAGTACCTCCGCAGGTTGCGCGAGGGTAGGTAGCGGTGAAGGTCTACAAGGTCGTGGTCTTCAGGGACGGCGACCTAAGGGACGTGCTCGCGGAGTTCACATCTCGCGAGAGGGCTGAGAGGTTCGCGGAGCAGGTCAGGGAGATCGACAGGGAGGCGAGGCTAGAGATAGTCGAGGAGACCGTCGAGGTCGATAGGGAGGCCCTCTCGCCCATCAGGGCGATCCTCGCCATGCTGGTGCTGATCCTAGGGTTCACCCTGTTGCTACAGATGGTGCAGGCCCTATCACCAGGTGGTAGGCGTGTCGTGTAGGGACGTCTGTAGAGAGAGGGGCTACGACGACGGCATAGAGTACGGCATCGCTAGGAGGTACGTTGAGACGCGCCGGTGGGGGCTGTGGGAGACGTTTAGAGAGTTCGTGCAGAACGCCCTAGACGAGATGCACGAGGTGAGGGGGGCTAGGCCTCGCGAGTACCCCTGCGAGGTGGAGTACAAGGGGTACACGCCGGTCACGGTCATAGCTGACGAGGGTCGCGGGCTCTCGATACACCACCTGCTACTGGGCACCTCAGAGAAGAAGGCGTGGCAGAGGGGCAAGTTCGGGGAGGGCCTAAAGCTAGCGCTGCTCGCCTCCGCTCACAGAGGCATCGATGTCTTGATCAGGTCTGGGGACAAGGAGATCGTCCCGACGTTCGTTACGAGGATCATCGAGGGCGTCCCCGTAGACGTGTTCTGCGTGTGCTACAAGAGCGGTCTCCCCGCGGTGAGGGGCACCAGGGTCGAGATCCGCGGTCACAGGCTGTGCGACGAGTATAGTGATCGGTTCGTGCAGGGCCTGCCCACCGAGTGCTTCAAGTTCAGCTTGGAAGACAAGGAGTGGTACGACATAATAGACAAGAGGTGCACCAACCACAAGCCATACGTCTACGTTAGGGACATATACGTGACCACGATGTACGATGCTGAGGGGAAGCCGGCCGGCTTCTCGTACAACCTGTTCAACGTCACAATAGACGAGTCCAGGCGGATCCCGTCGGGCGGCTCGATAAGGGAGGAGATAAGGTACCTGTGGCACCTGGTGGCGTGGAGGGCCTCCAAGGGAGACTTAAAGGCGTACGAGACGCTGAAGGAGGTCTTGAGCTTCATAGTCAAGAACTGCAGGCCGGGCTACGGCCCCGATATACCCGTCGAGGTCGACATGGACACCTTTACACGCGTCTACGATGAAGAGGCTGAAGCTGTGCGCGAGGCGTTCGAGGAGCTCTACGGGGAGGACACGATCTTCATACACGACGAGGAACTGCGCAAGTTCGCGGAGTACGTAGGTGCGAAGCACGTATACTGCCCCCAGCCGGTGGGCTACTCCCTAGAGAGGATGCTCAAGACGATCGAGAAGCTGAGGAGGCACATGGAGAAGAAGGTGAAGGGCGTCGTTAGGAAGGAGGACATGCCCCCCAAGCTGAGGCAAGCGGCCGAGATACTCGAGGAGCTGGTTCACATACTATTCTACCTAGCCCCAGCGGAGGTGAAGATACAGTACGCAATGCTAGAGGAGGACTTCCACGCCATGAGCGACATGCAGACCAAGACGATAACGCTCAACCTCTGGCACTTTGATCGGTACTGCAGGCGATACTGGGAGAGTTGCGTTCCATGGTACATCTCGGCCTTCGGGCACGAGCTAGCTCACATATACTCGAGGGCGAACGACGGGACGGTAGAGTTCGAGAGGGCGCTAACAGAGATCATGGGCGTCGCCACGACGAGGGCAATACAGGAGTCCACCAAGATAGCCGAGCTGGTGAGGCGACTGGATCAGGTGTTGAGATCGTAGCGACGTGGAGGTGGCTGCTATGGGTGCAGAGTGCAGGTTCAAGCTCTACAGGAGCGACGCGACGGTCAAGGCGGATGGCGAGGCCCTGAGGATCGAGATCTACCCGGAGATGAAGCTGTTCGAGGACGAGCAGCCAGACGTGGTCAAGATACACGCGGGGAGGTCTGGGCTAGAGGAGATCGAGCTGTGGGGCGACACCCTCTACAGCAAGTTCGGAGGTGCAAGCAAAGGCACCATATGCTTCATCGACAAGATGGTCAAGGCCTACATAAGGAGCCACCTGCTCGAAGGCGGCACGCTGGAGGAGGCCGACACGCTGAGGAGGTACCTCGCGCTGGTGATGATCGAGGCCCACAGGAAGATCAGCCACGTCCACGACATCGTCCACAGGCGGAGGAGGCCCCCCAGGCTGCTGCGGCTGATAACACTCATCAAGTACATCTCGCTCAGGCTCTCGATACTCCTAAGCGACATCAAGCTCTACGTTAGGCACGCGATCCTCAGGAGGAGGGATCCGGGCTACTACCCCGCATACGAGTACGTGTGGTTCGTGAAGAGCGAGAGAGAGAAGCTAGAGGGCGAGAGGTGAGGGGCCCTATGACAACGCTGCATGGCAGATACGTGAGAGTGGTGATCCACCGCGAAAGCGACACCGTGGAGCTGTGCATCTCGCCAGTGTACGACCCGGGTTGCGAGGACTCGGTAATACTAATTGCGAGAGCAGAGAACTTAAAGGAGAAGGCGGAGGAGCTGGTAAACGAGATAGTTAGCCTCACACGTAAAGCACTCGACGAGTTGAAGAGCTAGACGCTTGAAGAAAAGGATGAAGACGGGTGGTGATGAGAGACATGTGTAAAGAGCTTAGTGTTAGAACTGTTCTACTATACTTGAGGCTTGCAAGAGACCACTTAAACGAGGCACTAGACAAGCTAGTGGACGCAGTGCTCAATGAGCGATTAGACGAGGAAACCATGAGAACAGTGAAGGCACTAGCCAACACAGCAATGACAAACCTGAAGAAAGCGAATCTACTACTAGAAGACACATCCCGCAGAAGAGTGAGGAAGCCTGCTGAGAGCTGAAGCTATGGGTTTCTCATAATCATCTACAAGAAGTGACACCGTGAACATCGCCATAAAGCAGTTCTGGCTATCAAGTGCTTGGATTCCACCAGTTCTTAAATGGAAGGTACTTAGAGATCCGGCAACTGGGTGGAAGGAGTTCAAGCCCCCTGAGTGGCAGGAGTTCACGCCGTAGGAGCGGGCTTCATGATCACGCTTATGGTGATCACCCGTGCTGGTGGGAATGATCGCCCACCACTCGGACACCCCCCGCTGAACACCTTCATGAACGCAGGTGGAGGGAACCAAAGGTTATTTATAAGGGGGTTTTTCCAAAAAACACACCGGGGAAGGTGAGACCAGCAATGGGTGTCCAAATCTACAAGCTACCAGACCAGGAAATAGCGGTGAAATTCCGCATAACACCGGAGTGGATCGCTGTGTTGAAAGAGCTGCAGAAGCGTAGGGAGGCTCTAGGTGAGTTCGCGAACTGGCGCCCGCTATGGGAGAAGGTCGAGGAAGTGGCTTTAGCCTACTACATGCAATCAATAAATCGCAGTCTAACAGCGAAGCTCTTAGGCATCAGCGAGAAGACATTAGAGCGTCTCAACAAAGCCGTTGAGGTCGAGCACCAAGTGCCGATCTACGACCCAAGCCGAAAAGCAGTCGTCAAGGTCGAGGTTAAGCCCGAGGACTTGTTAAAGCTTATTCAAAAGCCAAGCGAAAACGTTGAAGAGCTACTTGAGAAATACGAGAAGCTCAAGGAGAAGAAGATCTTAACGCAGTTCACGGTTATTAGGGAGTTCATCAACAACCCCGTTAGAATAAAGCAGAAGAGCAGGAAAACGCATTATAACACTAGGCAGGTGCAAGACACGCTTAACGCAATCGTAGAGATACTGATGTACTTGAAGGTGAATAAGGACAAGTATAAGGTGCCATTGAACCCAGACTTGTGGACTAAAGAGCACGAGACAGAGCTTGTTAAATGCATCGAGGAAATATGTCGCGACAAGGGCTATATCACGGAGAAGAAGCTGCTAGCGTGTAGAGCAACGTATTTCCTGCGGATAAGGCGAATTGAGCGATTCTTTAGAATGGGGCTTTTCGATGGAATGGTAGGGAGAGTTATAAAGCGAGTTGAGCCTAGAATCGAGTTCATGAGCCTTGAGCAGTTCAAGAAGCTGTATTATCACTACATAACAACAGACGATCCTGACTATAAAGCATGGTTTGAAATCATGGCGTTTCATCTACTCATTGGAAGCCGTGAAGGATATG
>Ga0326760_1000289_pt1 | contig 29017 bp, 33 predicted proteins | sample GCREP_S_FD_207668 | JGI IMG/M metagenome (GOLD analysis project Ga0326760, IMG submission 207668) | Hot spring sediment microbial communities from Geyser Creek Basin, Yellowstone National Park, WY, United States - GCR.EP_S | ecosystem: Environmental > Aquatic > Thermal springs > Near-boiling... | reverse complement strand
TGCCCCCGCCTGACGAGAGGGCGAGGCTTGAGATCCTCAAGGTGCACACGAGGAGAATGCCCCTCGCGGAGGACGTAGACCTCGCAGAGATCGCAAAGCGCACAGAAGGATACACAGGAGCAGACCTGGAGGTTCTTGTGCGCGAGGCCGGGCTCCTTGCTCTGCGGGAGGACATAAATATTCAGAAGGTTTACGCGAGGCACTTCGAGGAGGCTTTAAAGAAGGTTAAGCCCTCGCTAACCCCTGATATCGTGAAGTTCTACGAGACCTGGAGCGAGAGGTTCCGCAGAGCTACCAGGCAACAGCTAACAGTCACGGGCTTCTACGTGTGAGCACTCTATGCTCGGGCTTATATTTACAGAGATTCTCTACGAGCTGAAAAAGAACAATGGAGTACTCGGGGAGCGCGAGCTCCTCGAAGCTGTGAAAAAGAGCCTTGCAGACCACTACCAGCTGGAGGTCTCAGAGAAGGATGTGAGGAAGGCCCTCCTCGCCCTGGAAGTCCGCGGCCTGGTGACCTTCTCCACCTTGAAAAAGAATATGAGAGTGGTTAAGCTGAACAGCAAATGAGCTACCGTGGGCGTCAATATTAGGGAGCTCGTGGAGCCTGTTGCTGTCGAGATCTCTTTTGAGAGCCTCTCGAAAAAGGCCATAGCACTAGACGCCTACAACATGCTGTACCAGTTCCTCGCGACTATACGGCAGCGGGATGGCACTCCGCTGATGGACTCCAGGGGTAATATCACCAGCCATCTAAACGGTCTCTTTTACAGGACGACGAACCTTCTGGAGTACGGCATAAAGGTCGTGTACGTCTTCGACGGAAAGCCCCCAGAGCACAAGGCGAAAGAGCTTGAGAGAAGAATGCGAGCGAGGCTGGAAGCCGAGAAGAAGTACATAGAAGCGCTAGAAAGAGGGGAAGTGGAGGAGGCAAGGATCTACGCCCAGCAGGCAAGCAGGCTGACTACACCCATGGTGGAGGATGCGAAGAAGCTGCTCACGTACATGGGAGTCCCAGTCGTACAAGCCCCCAGCGAGGGGGAGGCGCAGGCTGCGTTCATGGCGGCCAGAGGAGATGTGTGGGCCGCAGGGAGCCAGGACTTTGACTCGCTGCTCTTTGGGAGCCCCAGGCTCGTCCGCAACCTAGCGATCACCGGTAAGCGTAAACTGCCCCGTAAGGAGGTCTACGTCGAGGTGAAGCCAGAGCTCATAGAGCTGGAAACCCTCCTCAAAGCTCACGGGATCACCAGGGAGCAACTCGTAGTGATAGGCATCCTCGTTGGGACCGACTACGCCCCTGAGGGCGTGAGAGGAATAGGTGTTAAGAAGGCACTGAAACTGGTCAAGGAGCTGAGAGATCCCGAGAGGGTGTTCAAAGCTGTCGAGTGGACCCACGATATCCCACCGGAGGAAATCTTCAGGTACTTCCTGAACCCCGAGGTCACGGACAAGTACAGGCTGGAGTGGCGCCCTCCCAACAGGGAAGCTATCATCAAGCTGCTTGTGGATGAGCACGACTTCTCCCAGGAGAGGGTGGAGAACGCTCTCGAGAGGCTCGAGAAGGCTTACAGGACGCACTTCAAGCAGGCATCTCTCGAAAGCTGGTTTGCATGAGATGCCCGGAGGTATAATCGTGGATGTACTCCAAGCACAAGGCCACCCGAACGTAAAAGCGCTGCACAGAACCACTCTCGAGATAACCAAGGACGACTACGTTACACCCAGAGGGGACTGTATAATAGCTGTCAAGGCCAACAAAGCAGCCGCAGACCTCCAAGACGAGCTGAAAAGAGCAATACTCTCCGGAAGCTACGTGACACTTATCCTTACTCTACACCCATACAACCTCGTAGAGGTTGTACGGGGAGTCGGCGCCCCCACACTAACCCTAGAAGACCCGCGCTCCATCGTAGTAAGGAAGAGCAGCTTCACAGACCCGAGAACCATAGCCATAAGATCCAACAAAGCGGCCGCAGACCTCGACAGGAACTTCGTAAACCACCTAAAAAACAGCAACTCCAAGCTCAAAGTACTCATAATCGCACACAGCACACCAGACATACCGCTAGAAGCTATGAAGAAACTAAAAACCCTACTTAATAACACCCATAAAGATTAAGAAGATGGCGCCCCGGCCGGGATTCGAACCCGGGTTCTGCGGCTCGACAGGCCGCCACTCCAGGGCTAAAGCCTTCCTGGACCACTAGACGACCGGGGCTCCAGCGTTCAACCTACTTGGTTGGAGCGTTTTTGAGCTTTTCGCTATAAGAGAACAGCCTTAAGAGGAAGGGGCGCTCTGCGCGAAAAGTTCAAAAGAAAAGCATGAGGCTAATTAGTCGCACGGGCCGGTGGCTCAGCCAGGTAGTGGGTGTACCGCCTAAAGCACCCGGCTGATAACCGGGGGGTCCCGGGTTCAAATCCCGGCCGGCCCACCATTTTTCCCAGAGGAGAGTCAGGCTTAGCACCTAGAAACACCTTCTCGTTGTTCTCTCTCCGGAATCTCTTGTTTACGGGGTTCTCTCCCTTATGCGAAAGGCAATCTTTTTAAGGGATCACTGGAAAAATGTGGACGCGAGGGCCGGTAGCTCAGCAAGGTAGAGCGGCGGTCGCTAAGGCCGAGGCTCCAGACCCGTAGGTCGGGGGTTCAAGTCCCTCCCGGCCCACCACTTTCTCAGGAAAAGCGCGCAGCATTAGAGAGATGTGCCGGGCGTGGGTTTTCCGCTGTTCATAGGGGGCCTTGCGGCCTCTCGAGCGGAGACCGAGCGCCCGGCATACTTTAAATTGGGCTTAGGAGTAAAATCTCTTACTTGGTGGTGACCTGTGGAGAGGGATGTTGAGCTAATCAAGAGACGCATGCTGCTGGAGATGCAGAAGAAGCTTCTACGCGCGTCACAGCCGGAGAGGAAAGAGGTTGTTGACTACGAGAGAATCTTCGTCGAGCACTTGACCGATGATGGGCGCATGATGTACGAGAAAGCCGTCGAGCAGTACGGCGAGGAAGCGAGAAGGATAGCGGAGAAGCTGGGCAGGCTTTATCACTCGGGCAGGCTTCAGGGCTTAATGAACGCAGAGACTGTGTACTGGGTTTTCAGGGAGGTGGGGCTGCCTATCAAAATCGAGACGAGAATCGTCTACAAGAAGGGCGGTGAGGTGAAGAGCATAGGGGAGATGCTGAGGGGCGAGGACTAGACGTGCCCCCCAAGGGCAACCCTTTTATCTGCGCCCCTGGGCTCTGGGGCGGTGAGGCCAACGGCCAAACCTGTCAAGATAATACTCGTGGGCGCGCCCTGGGCAGCCTTCAACGACAAGCTGAAGAAGATCTGCCAGGAAGTAGCCTCGGAGAAGGGGCTGGAGTTCGAGGAGAGAAACGAGGACTACCTCTTCCTCATGAAGTACGGGGAGAAGGACGAGCTGGGCGGGGCTGATATCCCGCAAGTCTTCATCCAGCTGGATGACGGCACTGTGAAGCACATCCTCACCAAGGTCCCGGTTGCTGGCGCGCAGCCCGACTTCGAGGAGGCGAGGAGGAGGATACTCGAGGCTATTGGCTAGCGATGCTGCTAGCCTGGGCGAAGTAGTCCTCTATCGTGAATTTCTCGAGGAGCTCGTCGAAGCTTATGTCCAGTGCTTCAAGTACCTGCTCGAGAGCAGTCCTGATGACATCGATGTACTTCTCGTGGTCTATCTCGTCGATTCTTGCCAGCTCCACGGGTTTCACTCCCAGCTTGTCGGACGTCTTTATGTAGCTGATAACGTCCCCGACCTCGATCGAGCGCTCCACCCCGAACCTCTTGAGGTGAGTGAGCAGCAGCCTAGCTGCTTTCACATGCTGCGGGGTGGTTTTATTGTAGCTGGAGAGGGGCTTTGTGAGAGCCACCTTAAAGGCGAGAAGGTTGAGCGGGACTTTCCCCTTCTTGAGCTTGAGGATCGAGTCCCTGAGGATCTCCCTGACGTGCTCGACGCTCTCCTCGAAAGCTGAGATATCGGACGCTGTGGAGAGTGCTTCTATGACGTTCTTGAAGATCTCCTTTACGTAGTCGGGGGTGTTCCGCTTCTTCCCCGTGAGGCCCTTGATGTCCACCTGCCCGCTGGAGAGCATCCCGAGGTAGTTCTTTTTCCTCCGGCTGAAGACGACCCACTTGTACTCCTTGTCCACGCTTAGGTCGATCTGCAGCTCGTTCAGCGTGAACTGGAGCAGCTTCTCCAGCGCGTCCTGGGAGGGGTTCCAGAGGAACAGGCTGTCCGTGTCACCGTACAGTACTGGTATCCCTAGCTCTGCGGCCTTCTCCATGGTCTTGAGGATGGAGAACCTGCCGAGGGCTGTAGTGCCCTCAGCTAGGGGTGGGCAGTACAGGGGGAATGTGTCGGCGCCGAAGACTCCGTAGCTGGCGTTGAGGAAGACCTTTAGGGCTGACTGCACGACCTCCATCCTCTCCCTTTCTTCAGGGTTCTTCGACTCCTTCGCTAAGCGCTTGAACACGTATACTCTCAGGTCTCTGAGCACACCGATAACGCTCGACATGAGACCTTTACGCCTGCGGCACACCCAGTGCCCCGTACCGGGAATCTCGTTGCTTCTGCACTCTTTATGCGGGCACCTGACCGTCTCGTAGCTGAGGTTCCACGTCTTTATCACGCTTGGGTACAGGCTCGCGAAGTCCACTACCACGACGTTGAAGTAGACGCCCGGGATGGGGTTGAGCACGAGCGCGCCCATGTACTTCTTCCCCTTGATTATGGCGCGCGTGGTGCCCTGGCCCTTCCTAGCCCGTATGTCCTCGGGGTTCGGGATGAGCCAGCCCCGCTGCCTGTGCTCGTAGTACAGCATGTTGCGTATCCAAGAGGAGATGTTGTGCCGGGTGAGGTCCTCCAGCGGCAGCTTGGAAATCCTCATCATAATGAGGATGAGGTTCATGACGAGGTCGTTGCTGAAGGCTGTCAGCTGGTAGGTCAACTCGGCGTCCCGCAGGCTGTACTCGGCAAGCTTGGCATAGCTCATCTCAGCTACTGCGCTCTCCCTCTGAACTTTCCCCCTCCCAAGTAGTGCCACCGCTATCTCGTCGAGCGTGCGCCCCTCGCGGTACTTATTGCTGAACGCGTAAACTCTCATAGAGCGGTTCGTGAAGAACTTGTAGAGGTCCAGGTGCAACCCCTTCCTGAGCTCGGCGTACTCCGACTTGGGCGACCACTCTATCGGTATCTGCTCTCTCGGCACTCCCAGCTTCAAAGCCCTGTTGAGCAAGTAGGGCAGGTCGAAGTTGTCGCCGTTGAATGTGATGACAAGAGGGTACTCCTCGATGAGCTTGAATGCTTCCAGGAGCAGCTCCTTCTCATCGTCGAAGAACCTCACCTCTCCATCAACGTTCAGGGCCTCCGCCCCCAGGTCGCCCCTCCTCAGAAGGAGGACGCCCTTCCTCCCGTCGGAGGAGCAGTAGGAGATTGCTATGACCCTGTAGTTCGCCTCCTTAGGGTTGGGAACCTTCTCGGGCGGTGACTCCACCTCTATATCTATGGCCACACGCCTTATCTTAGGGAGGGGGGCGCTGAGGATCTCCGCCCACTCCAGGGCTTCAGCCACCTGAACCTTGTCCTTGTAGAGCTCCTCTACGAGCCTCTGCAGAAAGCCCGCCACGGGGAACCTCACGAGCTTCGGCTCGCCGTTGGAGAGATCATAAGGCATCCCTGGTATGAGGCTGCGGTCGTAGATGTAGCAGTGGTGGTACTTGATCTTAGCCTCCCACGCGTGCCCCTTGAGAAGCTCTCTTATGCTGCTGGCGGCACCGCCTATCGAGAGAGGGTCTTGGGCCTCGACCTTGGTCATGAGGATCATCCTATCCTCTAGCGCGTCGTACTTCTCCACCACGTCCAGCCTGTAGAAGCCCTTGTGCCGTATCACCTCGGGGTGTTTCTCCACGAGCTCCTGAGGGCTCAGGTCTGTGAGAAGGTATGGCTTGTGACCAGTCTTATCTAGCAACTCCACCAGGGTTTCCTTCTCATCATCGTAGAAGATCATCCGCGCCTTACCACTCTTACCATCGTACTTCACTGCCAGCAGGTAGTAGGGCATTGCAGCCTCACCTGGCGAACTTCTCGACCTTCCAGACGTTCCTCCTGTACAGCTTCTTGTACTCTTTGTAGTGGCTCCTGCAGAGGTACACCCTGCCGCCCACACCCTCCTTAAGCTCCACCTTCATGCCGCTCCTCTCCAGCATATCCCTGGAGACCGAGCGTACCGCCTTCTCAGAGCAGTCCTTCACAGAGCAGAGAACACCCTTCGCTACACGCCCCATGACGGCCCTAGGAATAGGGGCGGCGCGGGGAAATAAACAAAGCGTTCTACTTCTTGTACCTCTTGGGCCTTAGGTCCCTGCTCTTGCACCTTCTGCAGCGCTCTGCATCCCAGGGGTTCCTGGCGTTACACCTCCTGCAGATCTTGACCCTGAAATGGTGGTCGAGCGCCAGCTGCAGCTTCTCAGGATCCCTTATCGGCATCTCGCCTCAGCCCCGCCCCTTCCTAAAGCTTCGTAAATATTTTTCTCATCTGGTGGCAGCCTACGCCGTTCTAGCCATTAGGTACGCGTCCTCCCCGTCAAGGTAGTAGTTGGGTAGCACCTTTACCACGTTGTATCCGAGCTTCTTGTACAGCCTAATCGCAGGCTCGTTGCTAACGCGGACCTCCAGGTAGTACTCATCGACACCGTAGTACTTCTTCATCCTCTCCATAGCGTTGAGCATCAGCTGCGTGCCTATGCCTCGCCGCCTAGCCTTGCTGACCACAGCTATCGATATAACGTGCCCCCTCTTCCCGACTCTCTCCGGCGCTGTGTAGAGGTTGCCGTACTCCACCCTACACATAATGTAGCCGAGTATCTCGCCGTTCTCCTCTGCTACCAAGAATGCCTTGCCAAACTGCTCAAGGTGCAGCTCAAAGTAGAACGGAGGGTAGTTCTCGGGCAGCTCTGTCCTATTGATCCTCATCACGTCCTCGAGGTCCTCCCTCCTAGCCTCCCGCACTACCACCACGGCGGAAAGCACCTCGAGCTCCTCTGCTGAAGATGATGAGATAAAAACTTTCGTGCTTTTATGTTCTGAGACTACTCCTCTATGAGGACTCCGTACTCCTTAAGCATCTGGTAAACCTTCATCACGGCCTCTCTTACCTCCTCCTCCTTCTTGGCTCCTGTGCAGACGACCTTGCCGCTAGAGAATATCAGCAGCACAACCTTAGGCTCCTTCATCCTGTAGATCAAGCCTGGGAACTGCTCCGGCTCGTACATAGCGTTCTCGAGCAGGAATGCTGCCTTCTCCAGGTCTACGCCAGCTCTGAGGTTCGCGCTCGCCACAATGTTCTGGATCTCTATTATGGGCTCATTCCTTATGTCGATGCCGTGTTGTTTCAGCAGCTTGATTATGCTTCGCACTGCCTTGTGCACCTCCGCTTCCGACTTCGCCCCCGTACACACCATCTTGCCGCTGGAGAATATCAGCGTGGCAGTCTTGGGCCTGACAAGCCTGAGGACGAGCCCGGGGAACTCTCGGATCCCGGATCCGGAGATCCGGGATGTTCCGGGCTGTACTCCGCATGGGGAACCTTCTCGGCAATCTTTTCAAGGTCCAGCCGCTGGTTCAGAGTAACAGACGCAACCACGTTTTGTATCTCATAAACAGGTTCCTTTGCTATGCTCCCACCCCTTTTATAAACCCCTTTTAAAGGGGGATATAAATGCTTATCCAGCAGAACAAGGCCGGGACGCTTCTGGCAAAGTCCTCCACCCCGCGTATTATTTAAAACCGCCATGGGGTACTTTTGGTCTCTGTGAGACGTATGCGTAGAGGCGCGCTCAGGCGCGAGGCATCCACAGCGCTAGTGCTTATTCTGTTCGCGATGTTTCTCCTTTGGTACCTTTACTCGCTTGAAACCACCGGAAGCCCGTTGGCGGTCGTTGCTAGCTGGTCCATGGACCCCACGCTACATGTTGGAGACATAGTTGTTATTAGAAAACTAAGCAATTATAATATAGGAGATATCGTTCTATACCATAATATATGTGGTGCTGATCAAAAAATTATAGTTCATAGAATCATCAATATAGTTGACAATACATACGTACTTAAGGGGGATGCCAACCCGTTTGAAGACAGCTGCAAACCAGGTGAGAAGGAGATTTTTGGCAGAGTCGAGATTGTAGTACCGTATTTGGGCTCCCTCAGGCTAATGTTTGAACGAGCATTCCTAAGCGGAATCCCCTAAAGAATATTTTATAACGATACTTAAAGTTGAGCATCCTTGACAGGAAACGTATATATAGAAGTGATAAAGTAGTCCGGCGGAAGGGCTATGGCTCAGACGGCACAGATCCCTGTGCTGATACTTAAGGAGGGTACGCAGAGAACCACTGGGAGGGATGCTAGAAGGGCCAACATATACGCGGCACGCGTCATAGCGGAAGCCTTAGCAACCTCTCTGGGCCCGCGCGGCATGGACAAGCTTCTCGTAGACTCCTTCGGCAACGCCACGATAACGGGAGATGGCGCCACAATACTCAAGGAGATGGAGGTTCAGCACCCAGCTGCTAAGATGCTCGTGGAGGTAGCTAAGGCGCAGGACGACGAGGTCGGCGACGGTACAACCAGCGTGGTTGTGCTCGCAGGCCTCCTGCTCTCCCATGCTGGCGAGCTGGTGGAGCAGGACATACACCCGAGCATAATAACCGAGGGGTTCGAGAAGGCCCTCGTCGAGGCTCTCAAAATTGTAGATAGCATCTCCGAGAAGGTCGACCCACTCGACAGGACTGTGCTTGAGAATGTTGCCAAGACCGCGCTTTCCAGCAAGGTTGTCGCAGAGTTCCGGGACTACCTCGCTAAGCTCGTTGTAGACGCTGCGCTCCAGGTCGTCGAGAAGAAGGACGGGAAGTATGACATCAGCCTGGATGACGTGAAGGTCGAGAAGAAGAGAGGTAAGAGCCTGGACGAAACCATGCTAGTCCAAGGCATCGTCCTGGACAAGGAGGTTGTGCACCCTGCGATGCCTAAGCGTGTTGAGAATGCCCGGATTGCGCTGCTCGACGCCCCACTAGAGATAGAGAAGCCGGAGTGGACCGCGAAGATCAACGTGACCTCGCCAGAGCAGCTCAAGATGTTCCTGGACCAGGAGACCGAGATCCTGAGGAAGAAGGTCGAGAAGATTAAGGAGGCTGGTGCGAATGTGGTGTTCTGCCAGAAGGGGATTGATGATGTGGCTCAGTACTACTTGGCGAAGGCTGGGATTCTGGCTGTGAGGCGTGTGAAGAAGAGTGATATGGAGAAGCTTGCTCGTGCTACTGGTGCGAGGATCCTGACGAGGGTTGAGGACATCACCCCCGAGGCGCTGGGCACTGCGAAGCTGGTGGAGGAGAGGAAGGTTGCCGACGAGAAGATGGTCTTCGTCGAGGGATGCCCCAACCCCAAGAGCGTCACCATACTCATCAGAGGAGGAGCTGACCACATAGTGGATGAGGCTGAGCGCGCGATTCACGATGCGCTCAGCGTTGTAAGGAATGTCATCAGAGAGCCTGCCGTGGTGGCGGGCGGTGGAGCGGTCGAGATCGAGGTTGCCATGCGTCTGAGGGACTTCGCCAGGACTCTGCCGAGCAAGGAGCAGCTAGCCGTGCTGAGGTACGCTGACGCCCTCGAGGGCCTGGTCTCGATACTTGCCCAGAACTCCGGTGCCGAGCCTATCGACGTGCTAACAGAGCTCAAGAGGCTGCATGCTAAAGGCGAGAAGTGGGCTGGAATCAATGCTTACACTGGTAAGGTCGAGGACATGTGGAAAGCCAACGTGCTCGAGCCAGCACTCGTCAAGAAGCAGGTGCTTAAGTCCGCCACCGAGGCCGCGATAATGATACTGAGGATCGACGACATCATCGCGGCGCAGCCGCCTAAGTCGAAGGAGAAAGAGAAGGGCAAGGAGAAAGAGGAGGAGAAGAGCTCCTCGGAGTTTGATTAATAAAAGATTTTCTTTCTTCTTTCTTCTGCGTTTGGGTAATTCTGTTCCTTCCTTCTTAGACTTGAATATGTGGTGCAGGAGACGTCCTCCGCTTCTCAGGTAAAAATTTTTATATACGTGCCTATGGAGGAAGCCCGTTCTATGTCGCTAGCTGGAGGAAAAAGTGAGGGAGAATTCGAGGTGAAGATAGGCCCTCCATGGCTAACGCGCTTCGAGAAGGCGAGAATAATAGGTATCAGGGCTCTTCAGATCGCTCTGGGAGCCCCTGTACTGGTCAAGGTCGAAGGTAACATGAGCCCCGTGGAGATAGCCGAGAAAGAGCTCAAGGAGGGGGTTCTCCCGATAGTTATTGTTCGCTGGACGCCCGGGGGGAGGTACCAAGAGATACCTCTAAAGTACCTTAGACTGCATCCCTAGCTCTCCTCGCGTCTTACAGAAACTCGCCCTACCTGAACTTCTACCTCGAAGAAATCCCCTATGCTCGGTTTTGCTGGGAGCTTCTCCCACTCATCCTCCGTAAGCACCAGCGACACCCTGAGCAGCCGCACAGCCCCCTGACCTAGGCCGGGTAGCATCCGGAGCATCTGGCTCAGGATGGGCACCAGCTCGCGCCCGAGCTCACCGCTCTCGTGCATGATAATGGGGCCTGGGACTTCCCGCTCCTCGCTCATGTCTATTCTCACAAGCTTCTCTCCTGTGGGTGAGTCCATCAGGGAGATGTTCGTCACCCTAGCCTTGAGAGTAACCGAAGCCACGTTAGCGGTTGAATATACCGCAGTACATAACTGTCACGCTCCGCGGTGCGACTCTTACCCAGAAGGGCTCAAAGCATTTTACCCCTTGCCCCGGGGAAAGCTCTGAGGAGACATGGGGGTTAAAGTGATACCTCTGCTGCACAATGTCTCAAGCCCTCAGAGGGTAGTAGAGGTAGCTAGAGCTGCTTACAGCCTAGGGTACGACATCTTCGTGGTGTCAAAACCAACTGGTGCCGCGGCGCAGTCCGGAGTTCCAGAAGCCCAGAGAATAGCGCTTAAAGAGGGTAAAACCCTGGTTGTGCTGCCTAGCGTGGAGTCAGCCGCAGAGCTGCTTGGCGCAGGAACCATCGTGTTCGTCGTGCCGAGGAAGTTCGCTGACAAACCACTCGAAGAAGTTATTAAGAGCATAGCCGGGAAGGGCGTAGAGCAAAAGATTCTTCTGGTGTTTGGCGGTGCGGAGCCCGGACTCTCAGCGCGCGAGATGGAGGCAGGAGAGCGCGCTTACATCAGCGGAGTTGAGAACGATGTAGGACCAACGGCACTCGCTGTAATCGCGCTCTACGTAGTCAGGAACCTACTTCCCCGGTAGTCTCAAGCGCGTCGCAACCTTCTTGTTTTGCCAGCTATACTTTCTCAGTCTCTTGGAGCGCCCAAACCCACAGTGGGCACAGTACCCCTTTCTCACGTTGAAACTATGCCTGCCGCACCTCCTGCAGCGTATATGCGTTATCCCGCGCCCGCGCTTGCCAAAGGACGTAGTGCCCTTTACCATGACCCCTCACCGCTACTCAGGTGCGGGGCTTATCAGGACGATGTTATCCCCTCTGACGACGATCGTGCCCAGCTGCCTGGTCCTAGTCCCTCTAGTCTCCTCAGCGTTCTCGAGGACCAGGTTCAAGTGGTAGTCGTACCCCCTCAGCGTCCCCCTCAGCTCTCGACCGCCCTTAAGCTTGACCAGGACGCTTTTACCTATGGAGCTGGAAAGCAGATCCACAGCGTTGAGCATCTGCTCCTCGGACTTCCCCGCAGCTCCTGAGAGGAGGTCTTCCACGCCTAGCACCTCGGTATAGCCCATGGCGGTTGCTGTGATTAAAAACTTACGCGCAGCCCGACACAGGGTACTAGGCCGACTCCTCGAGGTACCTTCGAACGACTCTCGCTATGGCTCTGGCAAGAGGTACGGGGACCGCCTCCCCCACTTCATCGAACTGAACATCCCTGCCTCCCAGGAATATGTGGTCGTCTGGGAAGCCCATGAGCCTCGCGTGCTCGCGCACCGTTAGGAGCCTATCCTGGAAGGGGTGTACAAAGCGGGAGGAACCCATGACTGTTGGGGCAGGCCTATAAGGATGCAGCCTGACCACGTTCACCAGCACCCTGCCCCCGTAGCCCTTGAACCTTACCAGCCCCTCCCCCCACCTAAGCTTCGCGATCTTCTTCAGCTTCCTCGGGCTTAGTGGTACTGGCTCGTGGTTCGGGATATTGTAGATAGGGTCGGGCTCTGGGAGATCCCCGATAGCGTCGATGACCCGAAGCTTCCTAGGCGCTTTCTCAGGGGACAGAGGAATGTTGGATATGAACACTCGCACCCTACGTGAAGGGGTTCCGTAGTCCTCTGCCCTGAGAATGTTAAAGTAAATCTTGTCGTAGCCCACCTCGGAGAACTCCTCCCTGAGAACCGCGTCGAGACCGTCGTCCATGATCCCGGGAACATTCTCCATCACGAACACTCGCGGCTGCAGGTCGCCGACAATTCTGATGAAGTGCAGCACAAGCGACCCCACCGGGTCGTCGTACAGCCTTTCAATGGGGTCCTTACGCCTTCTGGGGTTAGCCCTCGAAAAAGGCTCGCAGGGCGGCCCCCCTATAACCACGTCGGGTCGGCGCCCTTCCAACACCTTGAGAATATCGAGGGAGTGCACGTTCTTAATGTCCTCCTCTATCACCACCGCCTCTGGAAAGTTCGCCCTGTAGGTCTCAGCGACGGGAGGCATGTTCTCCACGGCTACTACCGGCTTGAAACCTTCCTCCTTGAAGCCCCTGGAAAACCCTCCCGCACCTGCGAACAGGTCTACGAACGTATACACGTGCGACACTTTAGCTAAATCCCTAGAAAAGCATTGAGCCATTCGCAGGAATAACTGTAGAGGGGGTGGGCCGGCCGTACCCCCCCTTCTGTTCTCGGCGGGATCTGTCTGAGGGTCCACCCGCACCTCGCCGCGGCCGTTCATCGGTGCTGCTTGACCCTGCACCCGCGGGGATTCTTCTTTCACGCTAACCGGGCACGTCGTCGCCTTCTCTTCGAAGGGTCATACCCATGCGCGCCCGGGGCTTTTTACCCTCGGCTCTTAACCGAGCGGCTTGCGCCGCCGCGGGGCCGCTGAGCCGTGGGGAGGGTTCCACAGCTTACCCCGTCGCCGGGGTAAGCCGTCACCCGCCCACCGGCCCACCCCCGTGTGAGCAAGGATGTGGGGTTAAATAAACGCTGTCCGTCGCTTCTGCTGGCATGCAAAAGAAGTGGTGGGCCCGCCGGGACTCGAACCCGGGACCACCGCCGCTCTTAGGTCTTTCACCTTGTGAGGGCGGCATCCTGCCACTAGACGACGGGCCCTCTGCAGGGTGGCTGAGTGCGCATGGGGTATTTCTCTCTTTCGCAGTCTCATCACGGCTCAGGCGGCAGGTCACTCATCAAGCCTTCAGACGAGTGAAGTTGCTCCAGAGGGGCCTTTTCCGCTTTTCGTCATGAGAGGAGAGAGGGGGGAGGAAAAGCAAATATCATGGTGCGTCTGTTAGAGGGTGAGCCCCGGTAGCTCAGCGGGTAGAGCGTCGGCCTCGTAGGGGCTACTGGGAGAGCCGAAGGGCCCGGGTTCGAATCCCGGCCGGGGCTCCAGCTCTTTTAAGCAAGGCTGCTGCCACGAAAGTGCTCATATACCTCCGGTCAGTAAGGAGAGTGTGGAAGGCGAGGAATTCCCGAGTTATGAAGAGCTGCTGGAGAGAGCGTTCAAACTACTTCCAGAGAGAAGAGTGGGCAGTGGTGAAAGGTTCGTGATGCCCAAATTCGAGGTGAACATAGCTGGGAAGAAAACATTCATAACCAACTTCGGCCAGGTGAGTGACATCCTGGGGAGGAGCCCGGAGCTGCTGCTGAGGTATCTGCTCAAGGAGGTGGCGCTTCCCGGCACCACGGATGGTCATGTGGCGGTGATACAGGGTGAGGTCAAGGGGCAGCTTCTCAACAAGCTGCTAGAGAGGTTCGTGAGGGAGTACGTGATATGCCCGGTGTGCGGAAGCCCTGACACGAGGCTTGAGAAAGAGCGCAGGGGCGTTTTCTTGCTAAGGTGTTTAGCCTGCGGCGCTGTGACCCCTATGAAGGCCTTCTAGGTGCTATGCTGGAACAGGTGCCCCCACTTGGCCGAGCTTTTCAGGTGGAAATGCAGCCTCTCGACGAGCTTATCTAGGTTTATCTTCTTCTCTGCAGAAACTGCCAGGTAGTCGGGGTTCTCGAAGACTTTCTCGAACGCTCTGAGGTGCTCCTCATTGGCTATATCTAGCTTGTTAGCCACGAGGAGAACTGGGGAACCCCTCACGAGATCCACTACTTGCATGTACACCTTTCTCTGAAAGTCCAGCGGGAAGCCGCATGTCTCTGTAGGGTCCACTACGAGGATGACTGCGTCGCCCAAGTGGCGTAGAGCAAGTATAGCCTGCCTCTCGATCTTGCTCTTCTCTTCGAGCGGTGTATCAAGGAGGCCAGGAGTGTCTACCAGCTGCACGTTGATGCCTTCGAGATCGAGCATCCCTAGTATTATGGACTTAGTGGTGAAGGGGTAGGGCTTCACCTCCGGCTTGGCCCTCGTGAGAGCACGCAGCAGAGAGGATTTCCCGACGTTTGGAGCACCCGCTATTATTACCGAGGGGACATCGGTGTTCACCTCGGGAAACTCTCTCATGCGTAGAGCTGCCTCCCGAAGAAGCCTCAGGCAGTCATCAAGGGATTCGAGCAGTGAGCCCAGCCTCCCGAAGAAGCTTCTCCGGGCCTTTGCCGCCTCCTTCGCCACAGTTGCCGCGCTTATGCTGCGAGTGCTCTCTAAGGCTATCCTCCTCACTATTCTCTCCACGGACCGCACCCTGGAGAGACACACCCTGTAGGCATCCACATCGAAGGCTATTGAGCACAGCTCGCGGTAGAAAGGGTGCAGTCTATCCACATAGGGGCTTTTCCTGTAGATCTCCCTTAGCGTGGAGGCAACAAGCGAGGAAGAGGCCTTCACGCACCTCACATACCTCTTCCTGGCCCTCTCCAGGCTACTCCTGCCGCCAGCCTGAGAAGCCTCCCTACACGCTCTCACGGCGCGCTCGAAGAGCTCGTCCGAGCTTGGGGGTACGCTTAGCCCGCGGAAGCTCATCTCCGCACAAGAGGCACCCAAGCTTTTAATAGTACTTTCCCTCCTTCAGCACCGGTGCAAGCAGATGGAAGCTTTACCCGGGACGACCGTGGGAGTAAAGGTGGGTGAGGGGGTTGTACTCGCCGCAGAGAAGCGCGTGGCGTACGGCTACTACCTCATGAGTAAGTCTGGTAAGAAGGTATACAGGGTCCTCGACCGCATAGGTATCGCAAGCGCTGGGCTGATCGCCGATATGCAGACGCTCGCGCGAATACTCGAGGCGGAGATGCGCCTCTACGAGCTGGACGCTGAGCATGCGCCCTCTGTCTGGGCTGCTGCTAAGGTTCTCTCGTACATCTTGTACGAGAGAAGGCTGTTCCCGTACTACGCGGAGGTACTTGTGGGCGGTGTCGATGAGACAGGGCCCCATCTCTACTCCCTAGACCCAATCGGCGCCATTTTGGAGGAGAATTACATCGCCGCCGGCACAGGAGCGCAGCTAGCGATAAGCATACTGGAGGCGGAGTACAGGAGCGATTTAAGCATTGACGAAGCTGAGAAGCTCGCTTTGAAGTCTCTGGAGGCGGCTATGAAAAGGGACGCTGTAAGCGGTGACGGCATAGACATGGTCGTGATAACGAGGAGCGGCAGCCTGGAGAAGAGCTTCACCTGGCCCCTGCAGCTCTAGCTCGCACAGCGCATTCTTTTTATCACTGCGAGGCTCCTTTTACCTTAGCAGCTAGCATGGAGGAGCTAGAGTTTTGGCTGCTTGACGCTAGCTATGACATCATAGATGGCTTGCCGGAGGTGCAGCTCTGGGGCGTTGACAAGTCAGGCCGCAGGGTACTTGTGGTGGACAGGTCTTTCCGCCCATACTTCTACGTAGTCCCCTCGGGGGATTTGGAGAGCGTAATGAGAGGGTTGTCCTCCGCGCTGGCCGCTTACGGGCTGCTGAGCCTCGAACCGGTTCAGAAGAAGTACTACGGCAAGCCTGTCAACTCCATTAAAGTAGTTCTGAGGAACCCGAGAAGCGTGCCTGAGGCGCGGGAGGCGGCAGCGAAGGTGAGGGGCGTCGGCGAGGTTCTTGAGGCGGATATACGCTTTTACATGAGGTACATGGTGGACAACGACATCAGGCCCTCGGCGTGGCACTACGTTAAGGTGAAGGAGCTTCCCAAGCCTGCTAACCTGCACGTCGACGCTGTCTACATGGCTGTGGAGAGGCCAGTTTACGTGGGAGGGCCACCCCCCTCCTTAAGGCTCTACGCATTCGACATTGAGTGCTACAACCGCTACGGTGAACCTCTACCTGAGAGGGATCCCGTGATCATGATCTCGAGAGCGACCAAGGAAGGTGTGGAGACGTTCACCGCAGACTCTGGAGAGGCTTCTCTGATCAAGGAGTTCCTCGAGGACTTCTGGTCCGTGGATCCCGACGTGGTGCTTGGGTACAACTCAAACAGGTTTGACATCCCGTACTTGCTCAAGCGCGCCCACGAGAACGGGCTGAAGCTGAAGCTCGGTAGGAACTCTGGAGAGCCTGCTCAGAGCGTTTACGGCCACTTCTCGGTAGTAGGGCGGGCGAACATAGACCTCTATGATTACGCCAGCGAGCTTGTGGGGGTAAAACTGAAGACTCTAGATGCAGTAGCTGAGTACTTAGGGTTGGTTAAGAGATCGGAGCGAGTTCTTCTCGATGCCTCCAGGGTCTATGAGTACTGGGATAAGCCCGAGCTTAGGAAAACCCTGGCACAGTACTCCGCGGACGATGCCCGCAGCACCTACTTAATAGGTGAGACCGTGTTGCCCTTCGCCATACAGTTGTCCGAGGTCGTGGGACTGCCCCTCGACCAGATCTTCGCGGCATCTGTAGGTAACAGGGTGGAGTGGTTTCTGATGCGCCAGGCCTTTAAGCATGGAGAGCTCGTTCCTAACTCTAGGGAGAGGAAGGAGGAGACCTACAAGGGCGCGATTGTGCTCACACCGAAACCGGGGATTCATAGGAACGTCGCTGTCCTGGACTTCTCCTCCATGTACCCCAACATCATGATAAAGTATAACATCTCCCCGGACACTTACGTCCCACCGGGCGAGGAGGTTCCCGATGAAGAAGTTTACGTAGCACCCGAAGTGGGGCACAGGTTCCGGAGGCAGCCACCAGGCTTCTACCGGAAAGTCCTTGAAGAGCTCCTCCGGGTTAGGCGCGAGATTGTGAGGAAGATGAAGGAGCTACCCCCCGATAGCGAGGAGTACCGCATCCTTGAAGAGAGGCAGAAGGCAGTGAAAGTTGTCACGAACGCTGTCTACGGGTACAGCGGCTGGGCTCCCGCCCGGTGGTACATGCGGGAGGTTGCCGAGGCGACAACTGCGTGGGGGCGCGTGCTGATCAAGGAGACGATAAAGTTTGCGCAGCAGATAGGCCTGAACGTCATATACGGTGACACCGATAGCATCTTCGTCTACTACGATCCGGATAGAGTGCAGAAGCTGATCGAGTACGTTGAGCAAAACCTGGGCTTTGAGATCAAAGTCGATAAGGTATACACTAAGGTCTTCTTCACGGAGGCGAAGAAGAGGTATTGCGGCCTCCTAGCGGATGGGCGTGTCGACATAGTGGGGCTGGAGGCAGTGAGAGGGGATTGGGCTGAGATCTCGAAGGATATACAGGAGAAGGTTGTTGAAATCGTGCTGAGGGATGAGGATCCCTGGAAGGCCGCTGAGTACGTGAGGAGCACGATAGCAGACCTGTACTCCGGGAGGATTCCACTCGAGAAGCTGATAATATGGAAGACTCTCGCCAAGGAGCTCGACGAGTACGAGGTGGATGCTCCTCACGTGCAAGCCGCGAAGCTTCTCGCGAAGATGGGTTACAGGATCTACAAGGGGATGAAGATAGGTTACATCGTCACCAAGGAGGGGGGTGGGAGGGTGTCTGAGAGGGCAAAGCCGTACGTCCTAGTCAGGTCCCCTCAGGAGGTAGACGCTGAATACTACGTGAAGCACCAGATAGTTCCTGCTGCACTGAGAATACTGGAGTACTTCGGGATAAGGGAGGAGCACATCACCAGTACACGTAGGCAGGCAACGCTGTTCGACTTCTTCGGTACATAGCACGCATGCGTGCGCTACAGCGTGTCCAGCAAGATTATGTAGAGGTTGTTCGTCAGCTCGTAGAGCGTGTCAGAGCTGTTCTCGAGCATCTCCGAGATGCTGAGAAGGAGGAGCGCTGTGTTGCTCGAGATGTTGGCACTGAGTATCTCGAACATGGCGGTTCTGTAGGTCTCGTCGATGGCGTTCTCCAGCCTTGAGATCTCCCTCAGGTCCTCTAGTGCCTCCTGAGGGGACGTCTGAAGCCTAAGAAGGACGCTGTCAAGCTTTAAAGTCATGGCCTCTACTCCCTCGCACATGCTCACCAGGAGCTTCTGGACGCTCTGCGGCACGATCCACGACTTCTCTATGAGAAAGCCAAGCCTGTAAGACATGCCGCTCAGCTTATCGAGAAAGTCCATGACCCTCAGACCTATGCGCACCCACTCTTCGCGGTGGACGAGGCTCCTCCCAACTTTCGAGAGATAGCTTAGGTACTCCGCGTGGTGCTCCCCAGCAGCCATCTTGAGCTCTCTCACATACTTTAACCGCTCGAGCCCTACCCCCCTGCTGCCGGAGTCATTAAGACTCTGAAGAACCCTTCTTAGCTCCACCAGTATCTCGTGTGCCTGCTGAAGCTCCTTCCTGAGCAGCGCCACCAGCCTGGCATCAGCAACCGAGACGCCCACACCCTACACCCTTTTAGCCCTCACTGTGGCGATCGTGTTGTCAGCTACACCTAGCGTTTTAAGCTGATCGCTGTTACACCAAACCTCGTTAGCCGGTACATCCTCCCTCGGTACAACCTGGAAGTAGAAATGCCTCTTGCCGGCTATGACGACTTCTATCTCGCTCGAGATACCCAGCTCAGCCATCGTACGCGGATTCATCCATGCTTTACCTTCTGCCACCTCCTCCTTCCTCCTTATCCTCAGCCTTCTCTCGCGCACAGGGACTGGGGATGGAGCACGCCCCGCTGCCATCAGTCCGGCGGAGCACATGGAAGTATTAGCGTTTTGCGCTACCGCGTCGCCCCGCCCTCTCGCGGGGTTACGGTCTTCTCCTCTCGACTACTCTGCGCGCGCACCCACATGCCGCCCTGTTTGGGGCGCCCTTCACTGTGCCCCCTGCGTTGGGCTGCGGGGGTGTTCGGGGTGTCATGGGCTCCGCCGCTGTGCCACCGCTTGCGCGGCGTCTCGCGCCCGCCTTACCCTCACCGCCCTTACGTGGCAGCCAGGCTCCACTACCAGGGCTATACCCCGGCGTAGCCTCCTCAGCAGAGCCTCGTCACCGCTGCAACCAACCTTTTCGAGATCCTGCCGCGTGGGCCTGTGCATAAGCACCACGGAGCAGTTCCGCACCACGCGAGGACTTACGTCCTCTACCCTCTGAGAGACTGCTATGAGCAGCTCGCCGAACTTCCTGAGCTCGAGGAAGAGGCGCTCGCCTATGGACGGGGCCTCCCAGTACGCGCGCGGCCAGAGCACGCTCCAAGCCTCCTCGATCACGGTTACATGCCTTACCCCGTCGCTCTCGCCCTGGGCAGAGAAGTAGTCGTACAAGTGTCTCAGCAGCACTAGGGCTAGGAGCGAGCGGTACTTCGGCGGGACAGCGCTAAGGTCTACGCAGGAGTAGTCCTCGAACAGGAAGCTGGGATCCTCGCTACCGTTTAGAACCGCGCCCAGAACGCCCTCGTTGAGGATCATTAACCTCCTGAGCAACGCCTGCTTGACTTCGAATTCGCGCCAATCCCTAGCTGGCTCCTCCTCAACGGCCTCCACCAGCCGCTGCAGCGTGTAGGGAGGCTCCACCTTCTTCGCAGCCCTCACGAGGACGTACCACTGGGGCTCCGTGAGCTGGAACACCGTGCTCAGCACGTCCACGAGAAACTCCAGGTCGGGCTGGGAGCTGCTCGCGAGCATGTTGAAGCGGAGGTTCCTCCCGGGAGTGTACACGCGCGGGCATCTGTACTCCCCGTGGTAGTCAAGGACGAGGGCAGGAACCCTTCCGGCGAGCTGCTCGAGAATAACCTTAACTGTGTTTGTCTTTCCAGAGCCCGTGGGTCCGACGACGAGCAGATGCCCTTCCAGCTGCAAGCCGCTGAGCAAGTTCAGCTTCACGTGCAATCCGCGCGGCATGTTCTCAATATGCTAGATACCAAAGAAATATCAGCTAGAAACCACATGCGAGCTTCGTGGAGGTGTTCATCGACGCGTACCTTAAGGTCAAGGTGGCTGAGATATCTCCAGATAGGATCGTCGGCGAGGGCCCTAACTACTACCTTGTCGTGGACTGGAGGGGGCTGAGGCTTAAAACGCGGAAGATCTGCACGGTGGGTTTTATCGAGAGCGTGAGCGGTGGTGGTCGCTTCACGGATGTCGTGCTTAGCCACGATGGCGCATCGGTCCTCGTGAGGGTGTGGTCCGACAGCTCGGCGTACGAGAGCGTTGCGGGTATTTCGACTAGCGATGCAGTGAAGGTACTGGGCACTCTGAGAGTTTTCCGAGAGAATGTCTACGTATCTCCTCTTATTCTCCGCAAGGTGGGACCGGATTACCTCCTGGAGTTTGCAAAGAGGGTGGAGAGAGACCGGGAGCTCATCTTCGCGAGCCTGGCCGGGCGAGTGCCTGCAGGGGGGGCTCGCGAAGGCTGAGAAAGAATTTAAGGGGGGTGGAGGTCTCGAGGGGGGGTGGAGCTTATTGCTACGGCCATCCGCATCCCCGAGCCTGACCCGGTGAAGCGCGACTTCCTGGTCAAGGTTGAGGAGAAGTGGCAGAGGGTTTGGCGCGAGAAAAGAATCTTCGAAGCGGATCCTGACCCTCGCAGGCCAAAGTTCTTCGTAACCTTCCCCTACCCCTACATAAACGCATACCCGCACTTAGGCACAGCCTACACAGTGTTAAGGGTAGACATCCTTGCCCGGTTTAAGCGGATGAAGGGCTACAATGTGCTATTTCCCCAGGGCTGGCACGCTACGGGTAGCCCGATAGTCGCTGCTGCGTTGAGAGTCAGGGAGGGTGACCGTAAGCAGATCGAGACTCTCAAGGCGATGGGTATACCAGAGCACGAGCTCGAGAAGTTCAAGGACCCCGAGTACTGGGTGCACTTCTTCAGAAAGGGGTTCAGGGAGGACTTCGAGCGATACGGTCTCTCCATAGACTGGAGAAGGGAGTTCTTCACAACCTACCTCAACCCCCCTTACACCAGGTTCATCCAGTGGCAGTACACCAAGCTCAGGGAGAAAGGGTTGGTGACCCAGGGGACACACCCTGTCGTGTGGTGCCCCAAGGAGAAGAAGGTTGTTGGAGACCATGACCGCCCGGACGAGTACGCCGGGATAGGCCCCGAGGAGGTCGTCATAATAAAGTTCAGGGGAGAGGATGGGCTCGTCTACCCCTGCCTGACGTACAGGCCCGAGACGGTCTACGGAGCAGTGAACATCTGGGTGCACCCGGATGCCGAGTACGAGGTGGCCGAAGTCGACGGGGAGCCTTGGGTGCTGGGTGACTACGCTGCTAGAGAGCTCGAGAGCCAGGGCCACAGGGTCGAGGTCAAGGGAAAGATCCGGGGGAGAGATCTCATCGGGCGCTTCGCGGTGAACCCCGTCACAGGGCATCGCGTCCCAGTACTGCCAGCATGGTTCGTGGACCCAGACGTGGGGACCGGCGTGGTTATGTCCGTCCCGGCACACGCGCCGTTCGACTACGTGGCTCTCCAGGACCTGAAGAAGGACCCCTATATCCTGGACAAGTACTCGATAGACCCCGGTGTGCTCGAGGCCGTGCATCCCGTCAGCCTGATAGAGCTGGAGGGCTACGGCGAGTTCCCGGCAGCGACTGTAGTTGAGAGAATGGGTATAACCTCTCAGCACGATAAGGCCAAGCTGGAGGAGGCAACCCGCGAGGTCTACTCGAAGGAGTACTACACGGGAGTTCTCAAGAAGAGCGTGTACGGTGAGAGGTGGGGCGGTAGGAAGGTGCACGAGGTGAAGGAGGAGGTCGTGAGGTACCTGGTCGAGAGAGGCGTCGCGATTACGCACTACACCCTGCCAAGACCGGTTTACTGCAGGTGCGGAGCTAGGACTCACGTCAGCATAGTCCGAGACCAGTGGTTCCTCAGGTACAGTGACTCCGAGTGGAAGAAGCTGGCTCACGCGTGCATCGACAGAATGTTGATAATACCTCCAGGTCTTAAGGAGGAATTCCACAAGATTGTCGACTGGTACAAGGACTGGGCGTGCACGCACGAGAGGGAGCTAGGCTCGCCGCTACCATGGGACGAGAAGTGGGTCCTGGAGTCCCTCAGCGACTCGACGATCTACATGGCCTACTACACTATCTCGAAGTACCTCCAGCACCCGGAGCAGTACGGAATCAGCTGGGATAAGCTCGACAACAGCTTCTTCGACTATGTTTTCCTGGGTTTAGGTGACGAGGAAAGCGTGGCTCGGAGGACCGGCATAGCGCCGGAGCTTCTGAGAAGAATGCGGGAGGAGTTCCTCTACTGGTACCCCGTCGACATGCGGGTCTCAGGGAAGGACCTCCTGCCAAACCACCTGGTATTCTTCATATTTCACCACGTGGCCATATTTCCGCCGGAGCACTGGCCACGCGGGATCTGCATCAACGGCTGGATCAACGTTGCTGGGGAGAAGATGTCGAAGCACAAGGGCAACTTCATCCTGCTACGTGACGCGCTGAGATGGTGGGGGGCAGACGCCACGCGTTTCGCGCTCGCCTACGCTGGTAACAGCGGCATGGATGACGGCAACTTCGAGCCCGAGCTTGCAACCAGGGCTGTGGAGCTCCTCTACGAGTGGTATGAGTTCGCAACTACGAACTACGGCGAGGGCGACGACGCTGTGAACTTCATTGACCGCTGGTTTTACAGCGTTCTCAACCGCACCCTGAGGGATGTGGAGGCGAGTTATGAAAACCTCAACACTAAGGACGTCATTGTTAAGGGGTTCTTCAACCTCCAGAACGCCTTCAGGTGGTATCTCAAGCGGAGAGGTGGGCGCGCCAACAAGCGGCTGCTTGCTAAGTTCATCGAAGTGCAGACACTCATGCTGGCGCCCATAGCTCCTCATATCTGCGAGGAAATCTGGGAGAAACTAGGCAAGAGCGGGCTGATCTCCCTGGAGACCTGGCCTCTGGTGGACGAAGGAGCTATCAGCGAGGAAGTAGAGAAGGCTGAGGAGATAGTCAGGAAGGTGCAGGGTGATCTCGAAGAAGTGCTCGGCCTCGTGAAAGAAAAGAGGAGGATCACCCTTGTTTTACCGGCAAAGTGGAAGTACGAGTTTGCTAGGAAAGTAGCCGCGCAAGCAAAGGAGAAAGGCGGCATAGCGCTGGCCGCGAGAAGCGCTCTCAGGGAGCTGCCTCAGGAGCTTCGCGCAAAAGCGGCAAGGCTTGTTGAGATTATGCTGAAGAGCCCCGAGGCGCTGGAGCTGCTGGTGTCACCCGAGCTGGAGGAGGAGGCTCTCAGGGATGCTGAGAAATTCCTGGAAGAGAGTCTCAACTGCGAGATAGAAATCGTCAAGGAGGAAGAGTACGCTGGAGCAAGCCCCAAAGCCTCCTTATCCCTCCCAGCACGTCCCGCAATTATTCTCCAGTAGTAGTCGCGCGGTCACACAAGCAAGGTAATGCAAAAATACTGACTACTCAAGGCATTCCTTGTCGGGGCGATGACTTAGGCGTTGACCACTGATGGATGCGGAGAAGGAGGTGGCAGGAGCCCCGCTGAAGAGGGCCCGTGGCGCAGGTTGGAAGCGCGGTGACCGGTAGGGACGGCCGCAGGCCTTCGGATGGGGGGAGAAAGCCACAGGTCCCGGGTTCAAGTCCCGGCGGGCCCGCCATTTAATGCGAAAAGAGAAAACTGTGCTGCGCAGCTCCGGAAGCTAGCTCATTCTAGAGACCCGGAGAACGTCTACCTGGCCGACGCCCTTCACGCTCATCAGAGTTTGCTCTAGCTCCTCTGTACCCCCCTCAATGTTCTCGGGAGCTAGAACGAGCAGCAGAAGCGCCTCAAGCCCAAAGGCTATTGGCTCCACTTCGTAGCGCGCGATCTTGTACTTATCAGGAAGCGCTGACGCAATGCTTCTGTACAGCTCCTCAGCCTTTATCTCCGCATCCTCCGGCAGCACTCTGACGAGTATAGCCACCTGGCTCATGGCCGACACCTATGGTCCTCTGAAGCCGCACTTAGGGCATACGTAGGGGTTGCTCAGCCTTCTACACTTCTCGCACCTCCATATGACGGCCTCTCCGCACTGGGGGCAGCGGAAGCTCACTGCCCGCTCATACGGCGCTATTAGCTTGCCGCACGATGTGCACTTGGGAAGCAGCCTCTCAAGCTGGGCGCTCATACGCGACTGCAGGTCGGCTCTGTAGCTAATAAAACTTTGCGGCACACGCGCCATGCTCGCGGGAGAGGCGCGAAGCGTAAATAAGGTGGAGCCCGTAGTGCTCCCGGTGGTCTATGCAAGGTGCGCAGCGGATTCTCGTTCCCGGCGAGGTTGTAGGCGAGAAGGAGGGGCGCGGGAGGGTGGAAGTCGAGGGGGCAGTTTACAAAGCTGGTTCACAGTACAGGGCGAAAACTCTGAGCGTGGCGCGCTACGATGAAAGGGGTAATGTTCTCCGCGTTATTCCGCTTAAGGGCAAGTACATACCCTCGGTGGGGGACATCGTTATTGGAATAATCGTGGAGGTGGGCTTTACAAGCTGGCTCGTGGACATAAACTCCCCGTACACAGCCGTGCTCCCCGTCTCCGAGGTTTCTTCAAGGCCTGTAACAATCCCCAGGAGCGACCTCTCAAAGATACTGGACGAGGGGGACATGATACTCGCGAAAGTGATCTCCTTCGACAAGACCAAGGACCCTGTGCTCACGATAAAGGAGTCGAAGCTGGGGAAGATACAGAGAGGACTACTCGTAGAGATTTCACCGAAGAAGGTTCCCCGAGTGATAGGCCGAAAGGGATCGATGATCAAGCTCATTGAGAGCATGCTGGATGTAGAGGTGGTTGTCGGGCAGAACGGTAGAGTACTTGTGGTAGGCAGCGACAGAAGACGTGAGGAAATAGCCGCGCTAGCGATAAAAAAGATCGAGGCTGAGGCGCACACCGAGGGGCTGACTAGCAGGATAAAGGAATACATTGAGGGGATGCTTCGATGAGCCGTAAAGCTCAAGCAGTAAAGCTGCTCGATGAGCAAGGCCGCAGGGTCGACGGGCGGCTGCCGGACGAGATGCGCCCTCTCAAGATCGAGGTTGGCAAGCTGAAGAACGCGGATGGATCAGCATACGTAGAGCTGGGCAACAACAAGGTTATTGCAGCAGTATACGGGCCAAGAGAGGTTGTTCCGCGCCATGAAGCGCTGCCCGACAGGGCTCTGCTCAGGTGCAGGTACTCCATGCTGCCCTTTTCCGTAGCTGAGAGGAAGAGCCCTCAACCTACCAGGAGGGAGATAGAGATATCGAAGGTCGTTCGGGAGGCGCTGGCTCCTGCCATCTTCCTGGAGGAATACCCCAGGACGGCCATAGATGTCTACATTCACGTGATAGAAGCTGACGGGGGGACGAGGACGGCGAGCATAATTGCCGCTGCCACAGCTCTCGCCGATGCAGGCGTAGCTATGAGGGACCTGGTAGCCGCAGTCGCTATTGGGAAGATAGGAGAGGTTCTTGTCGTGGACATTAATGGCTTGGAGGACCAGTACGGCGACGGTGACATGCCCATCGCCATGATGCCCCAGCTAGGAGAGGTCACTTTGCTCCAGGCAGACGGTGTATTCAAACCCGAGGAGATTAAGCGCGCGCTGGAGATGGCGTCCAAGCACATAAGGTACATACACAGCGTGCAGGTGAGAGCTTTGAAAGAGACTTATGCCAAAGTAGAGGAGGGTGAGGTCGTTGGCTGAGTCGCGTTTCTCGGTCAAGGTTATTCCCACGCTTAGAAAGGACTTGCTCCTGGCCTCTCTCAAGCGGGGGGAGAGGCTCGACGGGCGCGGCCTACACGACTACAGGAGCATAAAGCTGCAGTACAACATCGTGAGTAAGGCGGAGGGATCAGCACTGGCGCAGCTGGGGAGTACAAAGGTCGTCGCGGGGCTCAAAACCGTGCTGAGCGCGCCCTTCCCAGATGCTCCAGACCAGGGTGTGCTGATCGTGAATGCCGAACTGACACCTCTGGCTTCCCCTCTTTTCGAGCCAGGGCCGCCGGGAGAAGAGGACATAGAGCTTGCGAGGATAGTGGACAGGGGCATACGCAGCGCACCTGCCATTGACTTTGGAAAGCTCTCAATTATGCCGGGCTCCAAGGTGTGGGGGCTCTTTATAGACATCTACCCCCTCGACTACGACGGCAACCTGGTGGACGCCGCCGGCCTGGCGGCTATGGCCGCCCTGCTCTCTGGGAAAATCCCCAAGGCGGTGGTGGAGGACAATAAGGTGGTCGTTCTAGAGGAGAAGGAAAACGTCCCCGTGCTGAACAAGGTCGTGTTCGTCACGATAGCCAAGGTCGGCGAGTACTTGCTCGTGGACCCTTCGCTCGAGGAAGAGCTGCTTGCAGATGCCAGGATCACCTTTTCCTTCACAGAGCGGGGAGAGATATGTGCTATACAGAAGATGGGCGCTGGCTCGTTCTCTGTGAAGGAAATACTGGAGGCACAGGAGCTCGCTGAGAAAGCCTCGAAGCACCTGTTCCAGGTTCTCTCCCAGATAGTCTAGGCGCACGTGGGCAAAACTGATATATGCTACGCTCTTAATCGAGGGGGTTCCGCTATGGGGAAGCACACAAAGATCGTGGGTCCAGCGGGGAGGTTCGGCGCCAGGTATGGTTCGACCCTGAGGAAGAAGGTTGCCCTGATAGAGAGAAAGATGCGAGCGAAGCACAGGTGCCCGAGGTGCGATACCCTAGGGTCCCTCCGCAGGGTGAGCGTAGGGATATGGACGTGCAGGAAGTGCGGTTACACATTCGCAGGTGGAGCTTACACACCGCGGACAGAGATGGGTAGGGCGCTGCTTCCCGAGGAGCTTAAGGCGATAAAGGGGTCGAAGGAGAAAACCTCCTCGAAGACTGAGTAGGGCTACATGCATCATCCTAGCGCGCTTTGTAAGCGCTGTAGAGGCTAGCTAATCTCAAAAAACCCTCAGGTGGAACCTCGTAGACTCGCTGCTCAGGGCTGAGACCACCGCTTTTAAGCAGGGCTTCAAGCTCAGCACCTCTGACTCCCAGTCCCATCTGGAGGGCTTTAGACAGCTTCTTCCTCCTCAGTGAGAACAGAGCCCTCGTGACCTCCTCCAGATTTGCTAAATCCTCGGCCTTAACTAGATTCCTAGGCTTCAGCTCTACAAAAATCGTAGAAACCTCTGGCCTGGGGATATAGGCCTCCGGCGGCACCTCAAAGAGCGTCTTGACCTCGAAGCATAGCTGGGCTAGGACGGTTAGCCTCCCGTAGTTATCGCTCCCAGGCCTGGCCACCAGTCTATGCCCGACTTCTCGCTGAACACCAAGGACTGCTTTAAGCAGACCCCTGTCGCTGCACAGCCTAGCCACAAGCCTCGACGAGATGACAAACGGAGTATTGGAAACCACGAAATGGGGTATTCCGCTGAGCTCCAAGCTGAGAGCATCGGCAACTACTATATCAACATTAGGTATAGCCTCCGCCCTTATGGTCTGCAAAAGCGCTCGCGCTAATCTCTCGTCAATCTCGCAACAAGCAACGTACTGCGAGGTTTTCGACAGGAAGAGCGTCAGGCTTCCTAGGCCGCATCCGACCTCGTAGACGATCGAGCTGGGCTCGACGAGCCCAGCCACCCTGCTGGCGACGCTGCTACTCGCCAGAAAGTGCTGGCCCAGTGCCCGCGAAGGCCTAATCCCATGTTCGCGCATCATCCTTAGGAGAAAACCTCTGAGATCCCTGTCCCAAGATGCCCCCACGCCTCTTCTCCCCAAAGAGCTATGAAGAGCTTTTTTACCATTTGCTAGCATCAGGAAGATCTTGGAGCATGATGGCTACTGGCGAGAAGCCGCGGAGGGGCTCCAGAGGCCTACCTATAGACGCACTACCGTACAAGGTCAGGATCTACTCGAACAACCAGGTGCTTGTGCCAGCGCGTCTCGTTAGAAAGCTCGGGATACAGAACCTAAGGTACGCTGTTGTAAGGATCAGAATCCAGGGCAGCGAGTACACGCTTCACGTGAAGCTGCTTAGAACCAAGTACACCGACTCGAGGCAGTTCACAATCCCGAAAGAGATCAGGGAGAAGCACGGCTTAAGCGCGAATAGCGAGGTGGAGATACTCGAAATACGCCCGCCCGAGAGCCCGGACCAGCAGGTAGCAGGCTCCGGAGCCCTAAGGTAGCCTAAGTGCGGCTACACCACGCCGAGCTGCTCCGTCCTCGTTGAGGGGCCGGCGAGCGAGGCTATCACCAGGAGGGCTCCTATTATGAAGCTAAACAGCTCGGATACAGCGGAGGAGAGCACCTGCAGAAGCTGCAACTTCTCGCCGGGCTGGTATATAGGCGCCATGTACTTCAACCCCTCGTACACGCCTCTCGCGTACGACAGAGTCTTCTCGTAGTTCGTCAGCAGTTCATCGGCAATCATCCTAACAGTGGCGTCCCCAAGCACTCCTACTACATCGCTGCGAGCCACTGAGAGGAGTTCCTCGAGCGTCCGCATAGCCAGGCTGATTGCGCCGTCGTAGTCACCCCTGCTTATCAGGCTGCTCATCTCCTCAGTGTACTTCTTCATCAGGTTGTTGAGCTCTTGAGCGGATACCATCTTCTCCAGCACCCTCAA
>Ga0326760_1000288_pt1 | contig 29121 bp, 39 predicted proteins | sample GCREP_S_FD_207668 | JGI IMG/M metagenome (GOLD analysis project Ga0326760, IMG submission 207668) | Hot spring sediment microbial communities from Geyser Creek Basin, Yellowstone National Park, WY, United States - GCR.EP_S | ecosystem: Environmental > Aquatic > Thermal springs > Near-boiling... | reverse complement strand
CTCTCCTCTTTTTAATTTCCATTCATGATAGGCTTTTTCGTACATCATTTTAAGCAATCCTTTTATATCTCCACCACTTTGTATTGCTGTTGCCAAACTATTTAATAAATATTTAAGAGATGGAGATGGGGTTGTTTGTGAAACACTTTTTATTGCAGAAACAAAATCCATTCCATATACTTCCATTCTTTTCAATATTTCTTTCATTTCTCTATTTATTCCTTTATATTCTTCAAAACCTGCCAAAATTCTGATCATAACTTGTGGAGGTAAGTTACTTTCTGCAATAGAAGCTAAATGTGAAATTGCAAAAGGTAGTTCAGCCTCTATTTTCATACCTAATTCTTTTGCTTTTGAAAATGGATGTGTATAAAGGGAAAGAAAAACAAAAAGTGGAATAGAAAGAATTATAAAATGAAAAAACGGAATTTTAACTTCTATTTTTAAGAGAAAAATTAAAAGTAAAAGAAGTATTGAAATAAAAAATGAAATTAGAGTAAATGTAAACAATCTTTTTAAATAAAGAGTGTATGGTATTTTTATTTTTGCTTCTTTCAGTGCTATTTCCAATTTTTTAAAAGGTTTTTTATCCCTTAATTTTTCAATTAAAAAATTTATTAAAAGATTCATATTGCTTCTTTAATTTCAATCAATTTATATCCTAGCAATTTTATAACATCTTTTAACTCTCTTATTTTTAATTCTTTTTCCTCTTCAAAAATTTTTTTACCTTCTATTAATTCTAACAAAGATTTTTTATCTTTGTAATACATCTTTATTATTTTTGCAACTTCTTGATAATTCATTATTTTTCTTCCTCTTAACCATTTTATTACTTTCTTTCTGTTTTCAATTTCTTCTTTTAATTTTTCTAAAGATATTCCATATTTTTCGCTAATTTTTTTCAATTTTACGCTTTCATCTACTTTTTTGAATGTATCAGTAAATGGATCCCATTTATAAGTTACGTTTGTAATTACTTTGTTACTTTCCTTTTCAACGGAAACAATTTCAACAATTTCTGTTATTCTTCTTGCATATTCTCCTTTTTCTTTTGCCCTTCTCATTGTTATTATTAAATCTAAAGCTTCAATAAGGCTTGGAGGGAGTTCTATTGGAGGAGTAATTAATCTTTTAATTACTGCATCAACATTTTCTGCATGAAACGTTGAAAGACATGCATGACCAGAGGCCATTCCTTGGAACATTACATAAATTTCTCTTCCTCTTGCCTCTCCAACTATTACATATTCTGGATTCATTCTAAAACTTTCTTTTAATAAATCAAAGAGTGAAACTTCTCCATATTTTTGACCAGTAAGTAATGGCAATCCAAAACCGCTTCTTGTAACTAGTGGTACCCAATGTTCATGCACAAATCTTAACTCCCTTGTATCCTCTATGCTTACTATTTTTGCTTCTGGCCTAATAAATTGGCCCAAAGAAGTTAATAACGAAGTTTTTCCAGAACCTACACCACCAATAATTAATGCACTAACTTTATATTCTATTAATAGCCATAAATATGCTGCAATTTCTTCATCAAGAGTTCCCAATTCTATTAATTCAACTATTGAAAATGGTTTTTCAGTAAATTTTCTTATTGTAAAATTAGGACCTTTAGTACTTACTTCTTCACTATAGTTTGCAGAAACTCTTGATCCATCTGGTAAAGCAGCTTCTAATATAGGCTCAGCATAAGTTACAAATCTTCCACTTCTTTGTGCAAGTTTAATTATAAAACTTTTTAATTTTTCAATATCTCTAAAAATTATATTTGTCTTTAAAGTTCCATAAATTCTGTGAACAACAAATACAGGCAAATTTATTCCGCTACAGCTAATATCTTCAATATAAGGATCTCTAAGCAATGGATCTATTTCATTATATCCAGCAAAATCTCTAAAAATATAATAAGAGATTTTTTTGAGAGTTTCTTCTTTTAAATTTATTCCTAGAATTATACAAGCTTCTTTTATTAAATTTTCAAGAATATCTCTTATTTTTTCTTCTTTTATATTTGTAACATCTACTTCTAAAAGCTCAATTATTACAGTTTTTATTTTTTCCAAAATTTTTTTCTCATTTTCATTTAATTCTGGTTCTACAACATCATATCTTAATTCTTTATTTTCTTTATCGTAATAAATATGTGCATATGCATATGGAGGAAACAATTCATAGGTAATATCAACTTTGGTAATATCTTCTACTTTTTTTAAAAAAGGTATCATAATATTATTTTTTCAACTTTTTTCTTACAGATTTTCCTGGTTGAACAATTCCCAAAAATCTTGCACACTTTGGACAAACTCTTAATATAATATTGCTTGTACTAATTAAATTTTTATCAACACTCGAAAGAATTAATGGATCATTTATCAAAAATTTTTTTCTTATTACAAAAGTTTTATATCTTGGATATAATCCATTGCATAAATCGCAAGGTATGTGATATTCATTTCCTCTAGATTTTGTATGCTGATAAGTTCTTTTATATGGTGCTTTACTTATTGGCATTAATAAATTTGGATTTTCTTAATATTAAAAAGTTGCTATTACCCAATGAAAGTCGTAGAAATCTCTTACTTTTTCAAAATAGTTTGCAAGACTTTTATCTCTTTTTCTTATTATATTTGCAATAATTTTCCAAATATCCCATTTGCAAATTGGAAGATTTTTCAATCTTTCAATCTTTCTAATTTCCTTTTCTTTAAATCCTCTTCTTTTTAAAAATTCTATTACATTTTCAATCAATTTCTCATTGCTTTTATAACCGTTCATTATTTCATGGCAAACTAAGCAATAATAGTTTCCGACCATTTCTTTTAAATTTTTTTCTTCCAAAGAATTTAAGAAACAAGATTCGCATAATCCATTTATTAAATATGCTTCGTTTCCACAATTTTCACAAATTCCAAAAAAATAATCAGAATCAAGAGCATAAAATGTTTTTAATTTTTCTCTCGACCGGGTTTAGGAATCAATCCCCCCCGGTCTTTGAATATTTAGAATAATCTATGTAAAAGTTCTTCTTTAAGCATATATTATTTCTTTTATCTTCCATTTTTATAATATTTAAATTTAATTTTAGTATTTAAGTTTTTCTCTATTTTTATGTATGAAAAATTTTTTGAGAAATTTTTAGAAAAAAAGGAAGAAATAAAAAATGAAATAGAGAAATTAAAGAAAATAAAAATTGAAAATTTGAAGTGGAAAGAATTACCAAAAGAAAAAGAATGTGATGTAGTTGCAATAGATGGAAGTTATAATTTTTTAAAATTTAAAAGTTTTGTTTTTTATGCAATTTCTGCAATAGCAATTTCTTATGAAAATAAAAAATTAAGGGTTGAGGATTTTTATTTTGATGTAAACATTTTTCCAAATTTTTTTCATGAAATAGAAGAAATTTTGAAAATAAAAATGTTGGAAAAAGAATTAGAATTTGCAAACAGATTTGATAAAACAACAATTCTCGATGGTTCTCTTTCCTCTTTTTACAATTTTAAACCTTCTTTTCTTAATTATGCAAAAAATGAAATAGCAGAAAAAAGTTACAATGAATGGAAAAGAATGAAAGAAATAATAAAGGAAATTTCTAAAAAAGAAGCATTAGTATTTTCTATTGCAAAAAATTTTAGTATAAATGAAAATGTTTTATCGCTTGTTTATGAAAATTTAAAAAGCGGATATTCTGAAATATTTGAAGAGAAAGGCGATTTAAATTTTATCTACTTTTACTTTAAATTAAATGATAAATCTCAAGTTTTTAAGTGTGTTACTTTTGAAAAGAATAGGGAAAGAGTTGAAGAGATATTGTCGATATTAAAAAGCCTTGAAATAAATGGTTATCCATATATTTTAAAAAAAGCTCATTATGAGGCAAAAATAGGAAATAAGGAAATGGAATCTATGGCAAAAATTTTAGGAATAGTAGAAAAAACTGAAAGAGAAATTTTATAATGGAAATAGGAAGATGTATTGGAGAGACAAGCATAAATGAAGTAACTTTTATATCTTCAAAGCTTCCAGAAGTAGGAAAATATGTAGTTTTAGAATACAACAATCAAAAAATTCTTGGAATAATAGAAAATGTTATAAGTTTAAATCCATTATTAAAAGAAGTTTATAGCGAAGAAATTGCAAAAAAAATTTTAGAAATTGAAGGAAATAGCTTTATAATAAAAGGGAAAATAAAAATAATTGGGGATGTAGAAAATTTGAAGTTACCAAAAGTTCCACCATTTCCAGGAACTGTTGTAAAAGTTGCTGAAAAGGAAATTTTGGAAAAAATATTTGGAAAGAGTGAAAAATCTATTCATATAGGAAATCTTTTAACTAATGAAGAGGTAAACGTTTATTTAGATGTAAATAAATTGATAAGTAGGCATCTTGCAATTTTATCTATTACTGGGGCTGGAAAATCGAATACTGTTGCAGTAATTGTTAATGAACTTCTAAAGTTTAATGGTACAAGTTTGATTTTTGATATGCATAGTGAATACAGAGATGCAGATTTTGAAAGAAAAAAAGTTATTGAAGCAAAAATAAATCCATTATTTTTAGATGCAAATGAATTTGCAAGATTGATAAATATTGGAGAAGAAGCATATGTCCAGGCAAGATTTCTTAGAAAAGCAATAAAAGAAGTAAAAAATAAGATAAGTTCAAATGAAATAAAGTTGGATTGCGAAGAGTATTTCAAAACTTTAATAAAAATTCTTGAAAGTTATGCTAGAAACGAGGATCATGGAAATAGAAACTCCATTTACAAAGTAATTGCAAAGATTGAGGACTTTCTTTTAAGATTTAGAGAAATAGTTGATATAAGAGTAAAGGATATTGTTGAGCAAATTAAACCGAATTGTGTAAATATTTTAGATTTGGGAAATGTTGATGAAGAAACTGCAGATGTAATAGTTAGTCATACATTGAAAACTATTTTAGAAAAAAGAAAAAGTTATAAAATTCAGAATCAAAAAAATGGATTAAGCTTTCCGATATTTGTTGTAATTGAAGAAGCTCATATTCTCATTCCGAAAGAAAGGGAAACTCTTTCAAAATACTATGTTTCAAGAATTGCTAGGGAAGGAAGAAAGTTTGGAATAGGTTTGTGCTTAGTATCTCAAAGACCTAAAAATATTGATCCAAATGCATTAAGCCAAATGAATAATATGATAATTTTAAAATTGATTGAGCCAAGCGATCAAAAATATATCCAAGAGGCAAGCGAACAGTTAAGTGAAGAATTATTAAAATACTTACCTTCTTTAAATGTTGGGGAAGCAGTAATAATAGGACCAGCAATAAAAATTCCTGCATTGGTAAAAATTAAAAAGTTTGAGAAAAAAATAAGTGGTACTGATATTGATTTTGTTGAAGAATGGAAAAAAGTTGAGAATGAAGAAATAGATTTAGAATAACGATTTTAAACTTTTAACAATTCTTTTTACAATTTCTTCAACAGGCCTATTTACCCAAATCTCTATTATTGGTATTTTTGTCTCTTTTTTAAAGAATTCTATTACAGGCTTTGTTTGTTCTTCATATATCCTTATTCTTTGCCTTATTATTTCCTCTTTATCATCTTCTCTTTGAATTAATGGAGAACCACATTTATCACATTTCATATCATTTTTTGGAAGTAATGCTGGTAAATAATATTCAATTTCTTCAACTACTTTGTGAATGTTTGCAATATTATAATTTCCATCACATTTAGGATTTGAGCAAATTCTTCTTCCAAGCATTTTTTCTACCAATATTTCTTCGTGAATGTTTAGCTTAATTATTGCATCTATTTTCGTAATTTTTAAAAGTTCTTTTGCTTGATTTACTGTTCTTGGAAATCCGTCCAAAATAAATTTTTCTAAATTTTTTATTCTCTCCTTTACTACTTCTATAACAATTTCATCTGGCACCAATTTCCCTTCTTTTACGTATTTTTCAATTTTTTTTCCCAATTCGCTTCCTCTTTTTATCTCTTCTCTAAAAATATCTCCTGTTGATATTTTTTCTACTCCAAAGATTTCTTTAAGCTTTGAAGAATAAGTTCCCTTTCCAGATCCGGGAGGTCCAAAAATTATTAGTTTCATAAATATTGGAAATAATTTCCTCTTTTTATTATTTTTCTTTTTACTTTTTCAGCTAATTTTTTATCCAATGTTGCAACAACAAAATCATCTTTGCTTTCTAAGATTAGATTGTCAACTTTTCCTTTTTTGTTTATAACATTTATTACCTTATTGTTTATCAAAAGCTTGACAGTTTTTAAAATTTTTTTGTTTATATTTCCAACTTCTGCCAAAGTTGTTTCAAAAATGTAAATTTCATAATTTCCAAAGTTTTTATCTAAAAAATCTAGAAAATCATTAAATTTTTTGTTTTTTACTAAATATACTAAAAAGTTTGTATCGAGCAATACTTTCATAATATTATGAAAGTTTATCCGATTGCATTTGATTCTTTGGGAGTAAGAAGTATGGCAACATTTATTAAATCTTATGAAAATATTTTTATAGATCCTTATGCATCTTTAGCTCCAAAAAGATTTGGACTATATCCACACAACATTGAATACGAACATTTAAAATTTTTTTTGAATAAAATTTATGAAATTGGGAAAAAGACTGATATTGCAATAATTACTCATTATCATTACGATCATCACCCAAGACCATATGATGAGGATTTTTTTGAAAATTTCTCAAATACACATTTTTTAATAAAAAATTTTGAAAATGAGCACAAAAGTGCAAAAATTAGAGGAAAAAAATTTGTTGAAAAATTGAAAGAATATAAGATAAGTTATAATTTTGCAGATGGAAAAGAATTTGTATATTCTGAAAGAGTTTTGTTTTCAAAACCTGTATGGCATGGAGAAGAAAATAGCAAAGTTGGAAGAGTTATAATGGTATTAGTAAATTCTTTTTTACATGGTAGCGATGCGCAAAATTTAATGGATAGAAAAGCGCTAAAATTTGTAATAAAAAATAAGCCAAAATACTTAATAATAGACGGATTTCCAATAGTTTTTATAAAAAAATTTGGAGAAGAAAAATTAAAAGAAAGTAATAAAAATATTATAAAGATAATTGAGAAAATAGATTTTGAGTGGTTAATTTTGGATCATCATATTGCTAGAAGTAAAGATTTCAAAGAGAAAATAAGTGAAATATTGAAAATTTCTATTGAAAAAAATAAAAGAGTTTGCACTGCAGCAGAATTTTATGGAATTGAAAATTTATTGCTAGAAGCAAACAGAAAAGAACTTTACAATGGAATGAAAATCAATATAAAAAATTTTGAAGAAAAGTTTGAAAAAATTTTAGATGTTTGAAGAAAAAAAGAAAAGAGCATTAGAAAAATTGAACGAAGCTATAAAAAATAGAGAAGTTGACGAACCAATAAAAAATTTTTTAATAAAAATTAATGAATATAAAAATGTTTATACCACTTCTAGTTGTGCTGGAAGGATTATAGTTTTGGTAGATAAAGGAAGTAAAAAAGATTCATTTTTTGCAGGGAAGTGGCATGATTTAGTTAGAGCGGAAATTGTTTGGAATAAAATTGTTGAATATAGTAAAGAAAGCTTAGTTTGGTTAAAGCAAGAACCATTTATTTTGCACATTGTTTGCAAGCATTTAAAAGATGCGACAAATATTGTAAGAATTGCAAGAAATGTTGGTTTTAAGCATAGCGGAATAATAAGTATGAAAAAGGAAAAAATTGTTTGTGAAATAAATGGAATCGATAGAGTAGAAATACCAGTAATAATAAATGGAAAAATAATAGTCTCAAAAGAATTTTTCAATGATTTGATAGACTTCCTTAATTCAAAGCTTTTGAGAAATAAAATGTTAAGGGAAAAATTTTTTGAAAATCTTTTTAAGTATTTGGATTAATCGAATATATAAATTTTTGCTTTTAAAGTTCCATAATCTACTTCATATCTATGTTCATATTCAAGTGGTTGTGCTGTCAAAATTATTGCTTTTTTTGCCTCACTTTCTATTTTCTTTAAAAATTTTGGATACAAATCTTTATCTATCTTGCTTTTATATCCAAATGGCATATCTGTTATTATGCAATTATAACTGGAATAATCTATTTCCAAAGCATTTTTTACAAAGAAATTTACCTTTGCAAAAGAATTTTTTAAATTTTCTTTTGCCTTCTCTATTTTATTTCTATCTATGTCGCAGCCAAAAATTTTTAAATCTTTTTCTTCAATTTTTTTCTCCATTATTTTAAAATATTCGGATTTTTCTAAAAAGTAAAATTTTTGAAATTCAAAACTTCTATTTAAATTTGGAATTTTTTGGATGTAATGATAAGCTTCTATTGGAATTGTCCCAACTCCGCAAAACGGATCTATTATATTTTCTTTTTCTTTTGAAATTATTACCATAGAAGCTGCAACACTTGGTTTTAAAGTTGGAAAATGTTTAAAATACCATCTTTTGTGCAAAGATTCTCCAGTTGTGTTTAATGCAACTACCAACAAATTATTTCTTACTATTACTTTTACACTTATATTTGGGTTTTCGAGATTTACTTTCAACCTTATATTTTTTTCTTTTAGGAAACTATCTATTACTGCTTGTCCAGCAACTTTTGCTATGTCTAAACTTGTAAAATTATGCTTTCCAGATCTTTCTGCATCTATTGCAAATGTTTGTGTATGAAAAATATATTTGCTCCATTCTATTTCAGAAACTTTTTTATAAATGTCATTTAACTCTTTTATTTCATCAATTAATAAAATCAAGTAAATTTTGTGTAATGTTTTAGAAAGTAGATTTAGTTTTATTATATCTTCTTCCTTTCCTTCAAAGACTATCGATCCTTCAAAAAATTTTTCGACCTTAGAATTTATAAGTTCTTTTACTTCTTCTTTCGAAATTTCTTCTAGTCCTTTGTTGCATGTAGCGAATAGCTTCATATCAAATATGATATTATGAAGAAAGGTCTTCTCATAATTGCTTCAATAATTTTCCTACTCTTATCTTTATATTTCAATCTTTTTTTACTTTTTCAATTAATTTTACTTCTTCTAATTTATCTTTTTATTTCGATTTTGATTTCAAAAACAAAAGTTGATACAAGAGGAATTTTATCGTTCTTTAAGTTTTTATTTATATTAATAGGAATAATAATTGTTCTTTTTAACATAAAGTTAGAAACTTATGGTGCTATTGGAGCTACAGTATTAGGTTTAGTATTGGGTTTGGCAGCTCAACATACTTTAGGAAATATTTTTGCAGGAATTATTGTATCTACAACTCGAATTTTTAAAATTGGTGATAAAGTTGGAATAGTAAGCCCTTCAGTACCATATTTTCCTTTACTGCTTCCTCCTTTTAAGTTTTTCTCTTTTGATTACTTGATACCATATAAAGGAAAGATTGTGAACATTGGAGTTTTCTTTTCAAAAATACTAACTGAAGACGGATTAGTAATGTATATACCAAATTTAGTTTTTTTAACTGGAGGTGTAATAAACATTTCTCAATCTAAGGAAGAAATAGGAAGGTTAAAAGTAAGGGTTGAAGTTCCTCTAAAAAAGGATATAGATAAGATAATTGAAAAAATAAGGAAAAGGCTTTTAAAGTATGAATCTGAAAGGTTTTTTGTAAAAGAAATACTTATAAGTGAGATAGATTGGACAAATCCAAAAAATCCAATGTATATTTTGGAAATAATTTGTTACGTTAGGGGATTTGACGTAGATGATACTAGGAGTTTGATTTTGAAAAATATTGGAAAAGTATTAAAAAGGTGATACTTAGTGATAGAGAAATAAAAGAATATTTGAAAAAAGGTTTATTAATTTTAAATGCTAAACTAGAAAACATAACATCTTGTTCTGTTGATTTAACTCTTAGCGATGAAATAGGCTACTTTGAAGAAAGGGGATTGCCATATATTGATATATTTTCTGAAATAGAGATCAAAAAAGTAAAGTTTGATGAATTTTTCTTACAACCAAAGAGTTTTGTGTTAGGAATAACAAATGAGTACATTAAGCTTCCAGATGATATAGCTGCAATAATAGATGGAAAAAGCAGTTTGGCAAGAAGAGGTTTATTGGTTCATGTATCTTCTAGTTTAGTTGATCCAGGTTTTGAAGGAAGGCTAATTTTAGAAATGTTTAATGTAAACAATATTCCAATAAAAATCTACAAAAACATGAAAATTGCAAAAATATTTTTTATAAAGCTTTCTTCTTCGTCGGAAATTCCTTATTATAAAAGGAAAGATGCAAAATTTGTTTGGCAAAATGAATTGAAAATATGAAAGAAGCAATTTTTTATAGATATGATGAAGAGATAGGAAAGGTAATTTGTACTGCTTGCTCAAGATTTTGTAAATTGGATGAAAATAAGATTGGATTTTGTGGAGTAAGAATGGCAAAAAATAAAAAGTTGTATTTGTTGAATTACGGAATTTTTTCTTCTTATGCTTTAGATCCTATAGAGAAAAAACCTTTTTTTCACTTTTTTCCTGGAAGTAGTGCATTAAGTTTTGGAACTACTGGTTGCAATTTTGCTTGCATGTTTTGTTGCAATTTTGACATTTCTCAAAGAAGGAGAGTTGAAGGAAAGGAAATTTCTGTTGAAAAGATATATGAAAAAGCAAAAGAATTGAAAGAAAAATTCAATGTTTCTTCAGTAACATTTACATACAATGAACCAACAATTTATTTTGAATTCATTATTGATGCTTCAAAAGTTTTAAGAAAAGATTTTAAAATAACTTTAGTAAGTAATGGATATTTTAGCTTAGATGTAATAGATTATATAAAAAAGTTTGTGGATGCAGTAGTTGTAGATATAAAAGGAAATGGAAATGAAAATTTTGCAAGAAAGTTTATGGGAGTAAATTATTATAGAGATATTATTTTTGATTCAATACGGGAAATTTATAAAAAAGTTCATTTAGAAATTACAGATTTAGTTGTTCCAAAGTATGGAGATAATTTGGAAGATTGTAAAAAGCTTTGCAGATTTCTTTATGATTTGATGGGGGAAGAAGCTTGCATACATTTTTTAAGATTTTTTCCAAGTTATAAAATTGTTGAAATTCCTAAAACAGATGTAAAAATTTTGGAAGAACATATTAAAGTTGCAAAAAGTGAAGGAATAAAATTTGTTTATATAGGAAACGTATGGGGACATGAAAATGAAAATACTTTTTGTCCGAGTTGCGGAAAAAAAGTTATTGAAAGATTTGGGTTTTCAGTTACTAATGTAAATTTGATTGAAAATAGATGTAAATTCTGCGGTTACAAATTACCAATAGTTGGTGATGCAAATATTTCTAAGCTATCTTATCCAATGTTTATAGAATTCTAGTATTTCTAAATTAAAAAACAATAAGCTTATAGCGGGGGGTGGATTTGAACCACCGACCTCCGGGTTATGAGCCCGGCGGGCACTCCAGGCTGCCCCACCCCGCTACATATTATAAATTTTTAGATTATTTTTTATGAAGATAGTTGATTATAATATAATTGCTTCCTCTTTAGGAAAGCAGCAAAATTTTGTGCTATTTCTTTCCATACTTGCAATAATAATTTTTGCAATATCGAATTATCTTGAAAAAATTGGATTTTTAAATATTTTTTTAGAAATAATTAAGTGGACTTCTTTACTTTTATCTATTTATTACTTAGTTTATACTTTAATCTTAACAAAGATTTTTTCTGAAAAATATTTTAGTAAGAAGCGATAGAGGCATATCCAACTATTATATCTTCTTCATTAGTTATTTCTGCAGAATTGTAATAGCATAAAAGTTTTGGTTTCAAGTTCAATTTTTTTGAATAAAAAATAAATGCTTGAAAAGTATAGTATCCGCAAACAGTCGGATATTTTTTATACATTTCTAAAAATTTTTTCTCATTTAGATTTAGTATAGAAGTTATTATTTCCATATCTGCATTTTTTAAATTTTCTTTTCTTCTTTCATTAAAAATTACAAATCCATAAATTTCTCCATGATGTATTAAATCTCCAGAAAATATCGATACAGTTTTCTCATCAATTAAACTACATAACTTTTCTATAAAATTTTCTATCTCATTTGTAGATAAATTGTTTAATAAAATTGGAACTATTTTAAAATCTTTAAAAAAATATTCTAAGAATGGTATTTGAACTTCTATGGAATGTTCATATTTATGTGCAAAATCATTTATTTCAACATTTTCTAAATCGAGCAATTTATTAATGAACTTTCTATCAATTTTTACTTCTCCAAAAATTCCTTCCCAATCTTCGCTACTTACACATATTTTCCTACAATTTCCTAAATGATCTACGCCAAAAATTAAAACTCTTTTTGCTTTTTTGTCTAAGCTTAAGAAAGAGTGAAGTGCACAAAATCCAGAATATTGGTAACCTGCATGAGGAACAATTATGGCTTTTGAACCTTCTTCAACATTTATTTTTTCAATATTTTTTTCTACAAAATCTACAATCTCTTCTTTTTCATAAAAATAAAAACTTCCTCTATGTGCTAACCTTCTCATATCTTATTACTCTTTTTCCTCTTTCTTGAGGAATTATTTCTATTTTTGCATTTTCGAATTTATAAAAAAATTCTTTACTTTCAAAAAATTTATCCAAAAAAATTGCCAATGCAGCAACTTCAGAATGTGGCTGATTTGTTATTGAAATATTATAATCTGCTAAATCATAAACTTCTCTTGGAACTTTTTCAGAACCAACAATTACTAAAATTTTTTTATTTTTCTTTATTTCTTCAATTTTTTCCAACAAAGGAATTCCATACATAGTTAAATGAACCTTTATTCCCTCAAAATTTTTTATTAGTTCTTTCCAATTCTCTACATATTCAATTTCAAAACTTCCCCCAAAGTTTTCAACAACTTTCCTTATTTTTTCCTCAATTTTTTCATCCCTATCCCCGCTATAATACATTTTTTTAGCTAAAAAAGCTCTCGCTACTAATGCACAATGAGTTGTAATTCTCTTATCTCTATCCCTTCTATGTCCAAGTCTTAGGATAATTATTTCATTCATTTTTTAATAATTAAATAAGGCATGCCTTTATAAGTTGCTAAAAAAGTAAATATTACTACAAGTATTAGTATCATTACTGTTAAAATAAAAATTAATGGAGGAATTTTTTTACTTTGTGGAGCATACTCATTGGCAAAAAATAATAGTAGAAGTGAAAGAAAAGTAATAATTAATACAAACCATGCAACAGACTTGCTAAAATAAATTTTTACCTCCTTTTTTCTCATAAATTTATGATTGTTGAGATATCAGATAGTAGCTTTTTCCTTTTCTAGTACTTCTACTTCTATTCCTTTTTTCTTTGTGAATTTAAAAAGGAATACTAAAAATGGGCACTTTCCCCAATAGCAATAAACTTTGTTTCCTATAACTTTTACTCTTGGTTCTTTAGATTTTTTAGAATATAAATTAAAAACGAATATCAAAAAGGGACATTTTCCACAAGCTAAAATTTTTCTTTCTTCCTCACCCATAATTATTTTACCATTATATTTTTTATGGAATTTAAACTTTCGAGCAAAGAGTTTAACGAAATAATAAAATTTGAAAAAGTGTCTATCTTTCCTGCATTTATCGGAGAGTGGTATTTTGGAAAAGATTTTTTTGATGTAAAATCTCCAATAGATTTATCTTTGATTGCAAAAGTTTCAAAACTAGAGTATGAAATTGCAGAAAAAACAATTGGAAAAATGTATAAGAAAAAGGATGAAATAAGTGGAAGAGAGAGAATTGAATTAATAAAAAATTTAGTTGGTTTGTTTGAAAAAACAGAAGAAGATCTTATAAATACTCTAATAATAAATGCTGGAAAGCCAAGAGAATTAGCAAAGGGTGAAGTAGAAGCTTGTATAAAAAGATTAAAACTTGTGGAATATGAATTGAAAAATGTTGATGGAAAGTATATAGATGGAAAGTGGAATAATGAAAAAAGCGAAGGAATAATAAAAAGGGAGCCTTTAGGTTTAGTTTTAATAATTTCTCCATTTAATTATCCTCTATTTAATGTAGTAGATAAGTTTGTGTCCTCTTTTCTATTTGGGAATTCAGTAATAATTAAGCCTTCTTCTCTTGTCCCAATTCCTGCAATTCTTTTTGCAAGATTATTAGAAATTTCTGGTTTTCCGAAAAATTCGTTTTCAGTTTTTACTGTTCCAGGAAAAGAAATGAATAAGATAATTAGTGATAAAAGGATTTCTGGAATAGTTTTTACTGGATCTGCAGAAGTTGGAGAGGAAATAGTAAAAAATGCTGGAATAAAAAATTATATTTTAGAATGTGGTGGCGGTGCAATATGCTTTGTTTTAGAAGATGCTGATATAGAAAAAGCTTCCGAAAAAATTGTAAAAGGGATAACATTATATTCTGGACAAAGATGCGATGCTATAAAAATAATTTTTGCAGAAAGTGGAATTTATGAAAAGTTAAAAGAGAAGATTTTAGAAAAAATCTCAAGAATAAAAGTTGGAGATCCTAGAGAAAATGATTTAGGACCAATTGTTGACATTTCTGCAATAAATGAATATGAGAAGGCATTAGAAGATGCAAAAAATAAAGGTGCAAAAATATTGTGTGGAAAAAGAATTGGAGAGAATTATGTCTTACCAACAATAATTGAAGCAGATAAAAATACGGTTAAAAGTTTATACGCATTTAATAAGGAAGTATTTTTATCTTTAGCTATTTTAGTTAAAGTAGAAAGTTTGGAAGAAGCAATAGAAATTTCTAATGAAAGAAGATATGGATTAGATGCATGCATTTTTGGAAAAGATTTGAATAAAATAAAAAAAATTTGCGATAAAATAAATGTTGGAGCTGTTTATGTTAATGATTTTCCAAGACACGGAATAGGATATTTTCCGTATGGAGGGAGAAAGGATTCTGGAATGGGATTTTGGGGAATAGGATACTCCTTAGAAAGATTAACTAATTACAAATCTATAATATTTAACTTTGAATAATCATTCCAAAACTATTATTCCTCCCTTGCATACTTTTAAACTTTCCTGAATTCATCTTTACTTACTTTGACTATAGTTAAATATAAAAATACTTTCTCAATTTTTATGATTTTACAATTAATCCAAGTTCTCTAGCTTTATCCAATGCTTTTTTATACTCTTCTCTTGTTATCCTTCTGTTTATTTTTTTATTTTCCAAGGCTTTGAAACAAGGATAGTATTGATCCATTAGGTTTACTATACAGTTTTCTTCTAAATTTTTTGAAATCCATTCTAAAATTGGGAAAGTACAACATTCTACATGATTTGGCAAAATTAAATGTCTTATAACAATTTCAGCTTGTTTACTAGCAATTAAATGATTTCTTGTGACAATTTCCCAATAATTTTTCACTTTTGTTAACTCTTCAGAGCATTTACCAGGACCAAATTTAAAATCAGTAAGATAAACATCAACAAAACCATCTAAAAGTTTCATAGAAATTTCGCTCATATACATGTTACTATTCCAAACAATTGGAACGTTTTCATTTACATGCTCAAAAACTTCAAAAATCTTATGTAAGTACATGGTTGGTTCACCACCAACATTATTACAATTTCTGCATCCTTCTCTTCTTCTTCTTTCTATAATCTTTGCCAATGTTTTTGGCTCAATTATTTCTCCTTCTTCTAAGCGATAGCTAATAGTATAATTTTGGCAAAAAATGCATTGCATATTGCAAGACCAGTAAAAAATTGTGTGAGAAGGAGTAATAAAACTTTCTTCTCCCATATGAATAAATTCCGAAGAAATTTTGATTTCATCTCCAACTTGGCAAAAACCTTTTTGACCTTTAGTTCTATCAACTTTACATTTCCATTCGCAAAATTGGCATTCTTTTACAATTTTATTTGCAATAAGTTTTTTAAGCGTTAAAAGGTTCGTTTTGTAAAATTTTAGTTTTTGTATTTCACTCTCTTTAACTTCTTTCATTAAATTGTCATGCAACTTCCAAAGTTTTTCTAAGCTCACATCTTTCGGTATTTCTACTTCAAAACTTTTTAAAAGTAAAAATTTTGCAGGGAGCTTATTATTAACCACTTCAACGTACCTTTTTAAAACTCTTTTTATTTCTTCATCTTCAAGAGCATAAATTGCATCGGGCCTAAAAAATAGTAATTCAGGAATTTTTATTTTTTCATTCATATTTAATTTTATGTTTTAAGAGGACTTTCGCTTTGACAAAATCATAACTTCTCACATAACTCTTTGAATATGTTAATATTATGATAGATGAAGAGAGAGTAAGGGAAGTAATAAAAGAGGCATATAAAATTGTTGTACCTAGTAAAGGTGAAGTAGAAGCATTATTAAATTTTGCTTATAATGTGTTAAAATTTGCAAATGAATTTTCGAAAGTATACAATGCAGAAGCTGAAATTGTTGGAAGCGTTGCTAGAGATACTTGGTTGCCTGGAAAAAAAGAAGTAGACATTTTTGTTAAGTTCCCCTTATATTTTTCTAGAGAAAAATTAGAAGAACTTGGATTAATAATTGGAAAAAGAATTGCAGAGGAACTTAATGCTGAATATAAAATAGAATATGCTGAACATCCATATGTAAAAGTCTTCTTTCAAGATTTTACAGTAGATGTTGTTCCTTGCTATAAAATAAAAAGTATTGATGAAATGAAAAGTGCTGTTGATAGAAGCCCTTTACATAATGAATATCTTTTGAAAAAAAGGATAAACTTAATTTCAAACGAAGTAAGATTATTAAAACAATTTTTGGTTGCTAATGAAATGTATGGAGCGGAGGCAAAAGTTAATGGATTTAGCGGATATTTGTGCGAATTGCTAATTTTAAACTATGGAAGTTTTTTAAATTTGTTAAAAGATGCAATAAATTGGCTACCAGGGAAGATAATAGATATTGAAAAGCATTACGATGAAAGTGAATATCTTAAACTTAGAAAAATATTTAAATCTGCTTTAATAGTTATAGATCCTGTAGATAAAAATAGAAATGTTGCAGCAGCTTTAAGTTTTTATAATTTCTTTAAATTTAAAACTTTTGCAAGGAAGTTTCTGGAAAATTCAACAATAGATTTTTTTATAAAAAGAGAAATTGAACCAATAAGTTATAATGACTTAATATATTTGCAAATGAAAAGAAGAACAAATTTGATTGTGCTACGATTTAAAAGACCAGAAATTGCTGATGACATAATTTACCCTCAAATGAGAAAATTTGCAAAGAGAATTGATGAAATTTTAAAAATGTATAGTTTTAAAGTTCTTTGGAAAGATGTGTTTTGCTCCAAAGATTTTTGCTATTTAGTTTTAGAAATGGAAATTTCAAAATTGCCAAAAGTTGAAAAAAGGGAAGGTCCAATAGTTTTCGATATAGAAAATTCAATAAATTTTTTTAAAAAGTATAAAGACTATTTAATAACTGTTGAAAAAGATAGGCTTGTTGCAGAAATCCCTAGAAGGTTTGAAAGGGCCATAGATAAAATAAAAGATAGTTTAAGTGCTGACGAGCAAAGATTAATTTCTAAAGGAATTCCAAATTTTATTGCAAGAGAGATTTCAAAAGGATTTGAACTAACTGATGAAAGCTCAAAAATATATAAGTTTATTCAAGAGGATATTGAATTTGGAAGATTTTTGAAGAAATTTTTCGAAAAAGAAAAACTTATTTTATGAGGATCATTGCAATTACTAGCGGAAAGGGTGGTGCTGGAAAAACCTTTATTTCTGTAAATCTTGCGGCGGCTTTGGCATATTTAGGGAATGATGTAACATTAATAGATGCAAACTTTACTACTCCAAATGCAGGACTAATTTGCGGAATTACTAGCTACAATAATACGCTTCACGACATTCTTTGTGGAAACTTTAACATAAATCCAATATATAAAACTCCCTATGGTTTTAAAATCGTTCCTGGAAGTTTAAGTCTTTATTCGATGATAAATGCAAGAATTGAAAATTTTGACGAAATTTTTAAAAAAGTAAATAGCGAATATGTCATAATAGATACTGCTGCTGGAATAGGAAAAGAATGCAGCTATGCTTTACTTTCTTCTAAGGAAGTTTTTATTGTTGTAAATCCAGAAATTACAAGTATTGTTGATGCTTTAAGAGTAAGAAGAGTTTTAGAGGAAATGAAAAAAGATATAAAAGGGACAATTGTTAACAAGGTTAGGAATGCTGATGACATAAAAAAAGTTAAAACATATTTTGATGACATTGTTACAATTTTACCAGAAGATAACAGAGTAAGAAATTCGATAGAACAAAAGATACCGTTTATTTATCTTTATCCATCTTCATTTATTTCAGCTCAACTCTTAAATTTAGCCTCTTCCCTTTCAAATAAATTTTTAGAATTTAAACCAAGCTTTTTTGAAAGGTTAAAATTTAGATTTATTTAACTTATAAGAAAAGACTATTAAAGAGGAAAAGAATATGGAAGCTGAGAAAGAGTCAAAAAGATATGAAACTATCCTCATTTTTAACAAATCTAAAATGTAGTAAGATATAATTAAGAAAGAGAGGGAAATTAAGAAAAAGACAATAAATGCAAAAAATATTTTTAATTCCATTCCTTTAGTCTTCTTAAAAGAATGTTTAATTGCTTCTAAAAAATTTAATTTTTTTGTTGATACATCTACTTCTAGTGTTAAAAATCTTATTAGGAAGAAAAGAGGAATTATTGAAAAAATAAAAATGAATTCTAAGTTTAAATTTTTAAAATAAATTGAAAAAATAGATAAAGAAATAAAAAAGAAAAATAATAAAAAAAGTAGGAGTTTTAAAATTGTTGCAAAAATTAAATCTTTAAAAATTTTTCTTGGAACAGAAAAAGTATATTCATTTTTTTCTAATTTGTGAATTAGAGAATAGATAATAAATGGAAGAAAAAGTAGCGAAAAAATGAAGAAAAAGAATAAAGAATAGAATTGATAAATTTCTAGAGATAGAAAGACAAAAGAAGTTAACAAGTAATAAAATATGAAAGGTAAAAGAAAAGAAGGATTTTTGAGAATAAACTTAATAGACTCATTTATTATTTCTGTAATTCTCATAAAATAATAATGGAATTGTATAAAAAAGTTTTTTGTGCTGTAAAAAAATTTCTAGATGCTGAATTAGTAGAATTTGGAGAAAAAGAGGGAAAAGGTTTTTACATAGATATTGATAGCAGAGTTCTGTACAAGGAAGATATTGAGAAAATTCAAAAGGAATTGGAGAAAGATTTAATATTAATAACATCTTTTTCTTCTAGTTTTTCAAAGAAATTGAATAAAGCAACTCAAAGAATATATTTTAAAGTATTTAACAGTGAGGATGAAATGAAGAATTACATAAAGGAAATTGAGGAAGCTAAAAAGAGAGATCATAGATTTTTGGGTCCTCAACTTGATTTGTTTCATTTTGAAGAAGAAATAATTGGTTCTGGATTGCCACTTTTTCATTTTAATGGAACAATAATAAGGAATGAATTAATTAATTTTATAAGAGAAATAAATGAAGAATTGGGATTTCAAGAAGTTTTTACTCCACATTTGAGTAAAGTAGAACTATGGAAAATTTCGGGGCATTACGAAAAATATAGAGATAAAATGTTTTTGTGGAAAGAAGACGAAGAAGAATTTGGATTAAAGGCAATGAATTGCCCAATGCATTTAATGATATTTAAGTTTAAAGTTAGAAGCTATAGAGATTTGCCATTTAGAATTGCAGAGTTTGCAACAGTTTACAGAAAAGAGCAGAGCGGAGAGTTGCACGGGTTATCAAGAGTTTGGGGCATTACTCAAGATGATCATCATGTAATATTAACTTTGGATCAGCTTAAAGATGAAATGAAAAGAATTATAGAGAAATGTCTTTTTGTTTATGAGAAGTTCGGACTAAAAGATGTAAAAATAAAACTTTCTGCTAGGCCAGATGAATATATTGGAAGTATTGAAGATTGGAATTTTGCCGAAGAAAAATTAAAAGAAATTTTAGAAGAATTGAATATAAAATATGAAATAAAAGAAAAGGAGGGGGCATTCTATGGTCCAAAAATAGATTTTGATGCAAAAGACGTCTTAGGAAGATATTGGCAACTTACAACAATACAGCTAGATTTTAATTTACCAAGAAGATTTGAAATTACTTACGTAGATAGAGATGGAAAAAGAAAAATTCCAATAATGATACATTTTGCAATTTTAGGTTCAATAGAAAGATTTATGTCATTAATTATTGAGCATTTTGGCGGAAGATTTCCGACATGGCTTGCTCCAGTTCAAGTTGCCATTTTACCTCTATCTCAAAAATATGTTGAAGAATCCTTAAATTTATTAAAGGAATTGAAAGAGAAAAAGATAAGAGCAAAAATTTTAGAAGAAGGAACAATAGAATACAGAGTAAGAGAGGCAGAAATTCAAAAAATACCATATGTTGTAGTAATAGGAAAAAAAGAAATTGAAGAAAATGTTTTGACAATAAGAAAGATAGGAAAATTATTTACAATGAAAAAGGACGAATTTATTTCCAATCTTTTAAAAGAAATAGCTAATAGAGAATAAATTTCTCTTAAATTTTTTAAAATAATTACTTCTATTTATGTTACCATTCATTTTTGATCCACTAAGCATAGGATTAATGATCTTTGGATATTTTTTAATGTTTATTTTAGCTTCTTTCATAGCACCAAAGGTTGCCTCAAAAATTGGTTCCAGGTTAACTTTATTCTCCTCTATGCTAATACTATCTTTGTTAATAATTTTTTCATTTTCTTTAGTAATATATTTAATTTTGTTTGCTATCAAGTCAATTTCCTTTAAGTACTTTATATACATAGTAATTTTCGTTATTACAATGAATTCGATAATTTATATATTTTCACCACTTATAATAAGGGCTATATATAATGTTGAAAAAAGTGAAGAAATTCAAAATATTGTTGATGAAGTAAAAAACAAACTTAACTATAAAGGAAAATTGATCGGAGGAATTGCAAAAGTAGATTTTCCAAATGCTTTTGCTTTCGGAAATTTCATATTTGGGAACTACGTAGTAGCAACTGAGGGAATGAAAAAAATAGTAGATAAAAATGAATTAAGAGCTGTTATAGGGCATGAAATAGGCCATCATATGCATAGAGATAATTTTGTAATGTTACTATTTGGATTATTGCCATCAATAATTTATTATCTAGGTTATGCATTGCTAACTTCTAGAAATGAGGAACAAAACTTAATGAATATCGGAATTGGAATTTTTGCTATTGCTTTTTCCTTTATCCTTCAAGTTCTAATTCTTGCTTTTAGTAGATTAAGAGAATATTTTGCAGACTATGAAGGGGCAAGAGCAACTAATAAAGAAACTATGCAATCATCTTTAGTAAAAATTTACGAGTACTATAAAAAGAATGAGCCAGCTATTGAGAGTGAAGAAAATATAGGAAGAACTCTTTTCATATATGCTATTGTGGAATCACTAGCAAATCCATTAGTTGGAAGACAAACAATAGAAAAAATTAAAAAAGAGAAAGTTTCTCCAATAGAAGAATTTTTGTCTTCTCATCCTCCAATTCCAAAAAGATTAAACTTTCTAGATAATGTAAAACTTTAATGATTGTAAACAACAAATACTCTTAGTTTAACAATATTTGAAGTCTCTACATTATCTCAAGGAGATGTGAAGAAATTTTTGAGGTGTAGAAGTCTAGATGAACAAACAGAATAATTGAAAAAATATATCTGTTAGGTATGAAATTATGAAAGTGAAAGGAGCAAATCATAAGGAAAATTCGCTCTTTTGAAAATGAGCAAGATTGTTTGCAAACATTTTGGAATTTGTGGTGGATGTACTTATCAGAACATAGATTATAAAGAAGAAGTAAAAATAAAAAAGGAAATGTTAGAAAAATACTTAAATTTTTTGGATAGTGATAAAAAATTTATAGAAGCAAAGGAAAGATTTTTTTATAGGAACAGAATGGATTTTGTTTTTCATAAAGAAAATAGTGAAATTCTTTTTGGATTAAGAGAAAGAGGAAAATGGAATAAAGTTGTAAACATAGAAGAATGTTTAATTTTTTCGAAAAGGTCTAAAGAATATTTGGATTTTATAAGGGATTTTGTTAAAAAAGAAGGAATTGAAGTTTATAATTTGATAAAAAAAGAAGGAAACTTAAGATATGCTGTAATAAGGGAAAGTAAAAATTTAAAAAAAGTTCATGTAAATTTTATTGTAACAATGGACTTTCCTCTAAAAAAATTTTTTGAAAATCAAAGTTTGTTTACTTCTGCATCGTTTTGTAGAAATTCTACTCTATCTGATGTATCTTTTGGGGAATTAAAAGAATATGTTGGAGAAATATACAGTGAAAAGGTTAAGGACTTCGAATTTATAATCTCTCCGAATTCATTTTTTCAAACAAACGTAAAAATGTTAGAAGTTTTATTGGATAATATTGAAAAGTTTGTTGAGGGGAAAATACTATTAGATTTGTATTGCGGTGTTGGAACCTTTTCAATTTATTTTTCTAACAAATTCGAGAAAGTTATTGGAGTTGAGGTAGAGAGGGCTTCTGTTGAAGATGCAAAGAAGAATGCAATATTAAACAATGTAAAAAATGTGAATTTCGTTGCTTCTAGAGTTGAAGATGTTATAAGAGTTTTAAATGGGGATTTTGCAATATTAGATCCCCCAAGAGCTGGATTAAGTAAAAAGGTTTTAAAAGGATTGATAAAAAATAAAAATATTAAAAAAATTCTTTATATTTCTTGTAATGTAAAAAGTTTAGCAAGAGATTTAAAATTTCTAAAAGAATTCTTTGAAGTAAGAGAAGTAATTGGATTTGATTTTTTTCCTTTAACAGAACACTTTGAAATAGCAGTATATGCAGAAAGATGATTTGCCTAGGAATAGAGTCTACTGCACATACTTTTGGAGTAGGGATTGTAGAAAATGAAAAAATTCTTGCAGATCAAAGAGAAACAGTAAAAACTGAAAAAGGAAAAGGATTTTTACCGAGGGAAATTTTTAAACATCATATTGAAAAATCTTCTGAAGTTTTGAAAAATGCATTAGAAGAAGCAAAATTAAAAATGGAAGATGTAGATATTATTGCATTTTCAAAAGGAATGGGAATTCCAAATGCACTAAGGGTTGGAGCAAGCATTGCAAGATATTTAGCAATAAAATATAACAAACCTCTAGTTGGAGTAAATCATGGAGTTGCTCATATAGAAATTGGAAGACTTTTGACAAAATGTAGAGATCCTGTAGTTGTGTATCTTTCTGGTGGAAATACTCAAATAATCACTTTGATAAATAGAAGGTATAGAGTTGTTGGAGAAACAGAAGACATAGCAATAGGAAATGCTATAGATGAAGTTGCTAGAGAACTAAATTTAGAAATGCCTGGAGGTCCAAAAATTGAGGAAATTGCAAAAAAAGGTAAAAAATATATAGAAATGCCATATAGTGTAAAAGGTACGAATGTAAGCTTTTCTGGAATAGTTACTTTTGTAAAAAAATTGATAAAAAGTAAAAAATATGAAATTGAGGATATAATTTTTAGCTTTCAAGAAACAATTTTTTCAATGATTGTAGAGGTTACTGAAAGGGTTTTGGCAGCAAGTAATAAGGATGAAGTATTATTAGTTGGTGGAGTTGCTGCAAATAAGAGATTGCAAGAAATGATGGAAATCATGTGTAAAGAAAGAGGTGCAAAATTTTGTGTTGTTCCACAAAACTATTCTGCAGATAATGGAGTAATGATTGCATATACAGGAATTCTAATGTACAAAAGTGGGTATAAAGAGGAAATAGAAAAAAGTAAAATTTTAAGAAATTGGAGAATAGAAGAAATAGAAGTAAAATGGTTAGACTAGTTCTTTTTCATTTACTATTACAAAATCTCCAATATTTTTCACTGCACTGAATGGTATTAAAAATCTTCCTGTTTCGTCTTTTTTTAAGTTAAAGCTTTCTAAGTATTTTGTTGGATTTTCTACAACTATATTTAAAAGTTCTCCAGTTTCTACTATAAAGTCAATATTATACACTACTCCCATTTTCTTACCGCTTTCTCCAACAATCACTTTTCCTATTATTTCTTGAACTCTACTCTTGTCCATAATAAAATAAATATTATATTTAATGAGAGTATTTATCGGTTCGATTTTGCCAGAAGAAATAAGAGATGAAATAGAAAAAGTGCAAATGGAAATAAGAAAATATGTTGTTGCAAAATTTGTAGAAAAGGAAAACTTGCACATTTGCTACTCTTTTTTAGGAGAGATAAGCAATGAAAAAGTGGAATTAATAAAGAGGAAACTTGAAATTCTTTCTTACGAAAATTCCTTTAAAGTAGTTTCAGATTCAATAAAACTTATTCCATCTCAAGATTTCATAAGAGTAATTGCTTTGGATGTGAAGAGCAATGATGGAGAAAAAATAAGGAAATGGATAGAAGAAAATATTGGAGGAGATTCCAAACCTTTACATATTACTCTATGTAGAGTAAAAAAAGTAAACAAGAAAGAACTTTTCGAATATTTGAAAAATAAAAAAATAAATATTCAATTTGAAATTAGCGAGATTAGTTTGATAGAAAGCATTCTGACTTATTCTGGACCAATTTATAAAAAAATTTTTAACGTAGAACTTAAAAAAATTTAATCGCTTTCCTCACAAAATTCACAAAGCCATCTTCCTTCTATTAATTTTAAAGTTCCAATATTTCCACATTCCTCGCATATTCCTATTGTTTCTGTTTCTAATTCTTCAAATCGTGGTCTTTTAACTTTTCCCTTAATTTCTTGCTTCCAAGAAAGAAAATCTATATAGTCTGGAATATATTTTGCAATATCTGTTGAAGAAACTATTCCAACAATTTTATTTCCCTCTACGACCGGAAGTCTTTTTATGTTATGCTTTCTCATTAAATAACTAGCATGCTGAACGCTTTCATCAGCATTAATTACTATTAATGGATAAGAAGCTATCTCTTTTATTTTTACTTTTTTCGGATTTAAACCTTTAGCAACAACTTTTTTGATTATATCACTATCAGTAACAATTCCATAAATCTTTCTTCCTCTTCTTACAAGAACGCTTCCAATTTTTTTCATTTTTTTAGCAGCCTGTTGAACAGTAGAATTTTCATCAACACTTATTACACTCTTTGTCATTATGTCCTTAACTTTTATTTCCATAATTATTCTTTAAGTAATTAATAAACTCTTTGAAAGTTAAAATTTTTAGGAAAGTGTCATGAAATTTTATATTTTTTTCATTTTCCCTTATTATTAAATTTTCTGATTTTTTCTCAGTAAAATTTCCTACATTTTCAGAAATTATAATGAATTTTGGCTCTTTTTTATAAAATCCAAAACATAAAAAATCAATCTCTTTATTTTTCAATTGCTCTATCTCATTCTTTCTAAAAATCACATATTTTTTTCTACTATACTTTAATTGTCCCTTTAGTTCTTTATTGTTTATTTTCACTATTATATCACATCTTGGCAATAAAGGATTAAATCTACCACTTAATGGAACTCTTTTTGCATCTATTCCAAATTTTCTAAACTTGTAAATTACTTGATACTCAAATCTTCTTCCTATCCTATACATAAATTTCCTAACAATATAATATAATGTATAAAATTTTAACAATAAGAGATGTTGTAAAAGTAAAACCTTCAAATTTAAGTAATGAAATAGAGAAGTCAATAGAAAAAAGTTTAAAGGAAAAATATGAAGGAAGTATTGTTGGAAATGGTATAATTATAAAGGTTTTAAAAATAAGGAACTTCTCTAGGGGGAAAGTAATGCCGTTGGATCCAAATGTGTATTTTCTTGTTGAGTTTGAAGCTTTGAGCTATATTCCAGAAATCGGGGAAATTGTTTATGGAAAGGTAATTGAGATTACAAAAATTGGAGCATTTGTTAGATTCGGACCTTTAGATGGATTTGTTCATCTAAGTCAAATAATGGACGACTATATTTCTTTTGATGAAAAGAATAAAATACTTTTTGGAAAAAATACAAAAAAAACTCTAAAAATAGGTGATTTGGTTAGGGCAAAAATAATTTCTATAGGCAAAGAGCAAGGAATAAAAGTTGGATTAACAATGAGACAACCTGGTTTGGGAAGTTTGGTTTGGATTGAAAAGGAGAAAAAAGAAAAAGCTAAAAAGAAGTAATGGCAAAAATATTGTTAGCTTGCAAAAATTGCAAAGCATTAACATTTGAAAGTACATGCCCAATTTGTAAGAGTAAGGACTTAACAAAAAATTGGAAAGGATACGTGTATATAATAAATCCTGAAAAAAGTGAAATTGCAAAATTTGGAAAGTATAATATAAGAGGAAGGTTTGCAATAAAAGTTGTAATATAATTTTATGGAAATAAAAATATTGCAAGAGAAAAATAATCAATTGCTTAAAAGGAAAGAAATGCTTTTATTAATAGATCACAAAGATAGAGCAACACCAAGCAGAGAAGAGTTAGCTAATGAGCTTTCAAAAATGTTTAACGTGCCAAAAGAAAAAATAGTAATAGATTATATTTTAAGTATTAGAGGAGATCAAAAAGCAAAAGCAAAAGTAAAAATATATTATGAAGCATAAAAACGTAGAGATACATAAATTGTATAAAATTGAGGAGGAAAAGTTAATAAGATTAAGAAAAATTTGTCCAAAATGCAATTGTTTTATGGCAGAGCATAAAGATAGATATTATTGTGGAAAATGCCATTATACTGAATTTAAATAATTTTATAAAAGTAAGTATAAAAATGCCCAGTTTTTATTTTTTTGTATTCTTTTAAATTTGGCAATCTATGTGCAAAACTTATTATTATACAATTTTTACATTCCTTTAAAATCTTTTTTTCAACACCTTTCATAATACCCCAATTTAAATACATCGTTATTATATCTGCTTTTGGGATTTTTACTTTAAAAAAATCAGCTTTTATAACTTTGATTTTATTTTCCAGTTTATTCAATTTAATAAGAAATTTTGAAATTAGATATAGCAAAAAACTTTTTTCAATTCCATAAGCTTTTTTGCACTTAAACTCTTTTACTGCAATTATTAATACTCTTCCATCTCCAGACCCTAAATCTACTAATACTTTATTTTTTGTTTTCAATTCTCTAAGTGCTTTTCTTATGGTATTTTTTGGAAGAGGAATAAAAATCGCTTTTCCTCTTAGCAGATCTATCCAGATTTTTAATAAAAACAGTAAAATAATAAGTAAGAAAATATTTTGAAAATTTAAACTATTCAAAAGTGTAACTTTTAAGTTCACTACCATCTTTAATTGCTAAAACTTTTACATATTTTTTAATTGATGAAGTCTTAATTTTTTCTCCCAAAACTTTTTCTATTTGGAATATTCCACTTTCGTTTTTCATATTCACTTTTATTAAGATTGGATAGTTGCTATCGCTCTCAATTTCAACACTCTTTATTGATAAAGCAGAAAATGCATGAATATCGCATTTCCCTAATTTATAAGGAAGTCTAGCTCTTCCCTCTGACATATCTAATCCATCTGCAACCTTTACAATTCCAGCTTCTATTGTTATTGCTTTTACGCTTTCATCGTGAGAAAAAATTGCATTCAATATTTCATTTTTTATCATTATTCTCTTCCTTATATCTAAATACAATTGAGAAAGAATTCTTTCAACAATTTTTGAAGAAATTATTGTACTAAAAAGATGATGAAACTTTCTATGAATACACATTCCTATATCATGCAAATAAGAGGCAATTAAAACAGCAATTTTTGAATCCTCTATTGTTCCAATCCTATTTGTAACAATGTTTGGTAAAACGTTTGCTTTTATTAATCTTTCTAAAATTTCTAATGCAGCACCACATACAATTCTAGAATGTACAATTCCGTGATCATTATAGCTTAATCTTTCTATGGAGTTTATATTTGCAGAATTTAGAAGAGTTTTTATTTCTTCATCACTTTCTAATAAATAGAAAACATAGGACAAATTTTCATTGTTTTTTATTTTTTCCAAAATTAGTTTTTCATCTACTATCATATTTTTACCTTCTCTAGTTCCTTTTTTGATGCGAGAATTTCCACTCCTTTGTTAAAAAATTCGCAAAATTTCCAATTTGGATTGTATGAAATTGAAATGTTTTCAGAAATTGCAGTTAGTTCTGTTTTATCTTTTGAAAAAATTGCAACGGGTTTTTTTTCTTTTTCAAAAATGTAATTTGCAACAATTCTTGTAAATCCTTTTTCTATTTTTCTTTTCTTTGACAGTTTTTCTACTTTCTTAATGTTAGGTTTTATTTTTCTCTTTACTTTTTCAACATCTTTTTCTAGTAAAGCTAAAATATTTTTTTCTTTTGATTTTCTAATAAAATACTGAAGTGCATTTATATATTTTAAATCTTTTTCTGAGAAGAAATGAAAAAATTTTTTTTCCAAACTTTTTACTGAAAAGTTATCATACTTTGTTCCTAACATTAGAAAAAATATTGTTTCATTTGTTGAATAAATGTGCTGAGAAAAAAAGTAGCAAATTGAAGAGGAAGGTAAGAAAGTTTTAAGTAGGTAAGAGTTTAGAACTAAAAATTTTTTAAATGTTATGGAGCTTGGTTTTTGATCATCTATTATCATAGCATCCTTTAACTTTTTTATCACTTTTAATTCATTTTTGTTTAAAGTAACATCCAAAAATATTACAAAATCATACTTCAAAATTTTTTCATCAATATTTTCTTCTCTTCTTTTTACAAAAATTTCATATTCTTTTTTCTTTTTGTCTAAAATGGAAGATAAAACTTTTGCAGAGCAAAAACCATCTACATTTTCATCAAAAAAAATTGCAATATTTTTTAAATTAGAAATTTTTTTATCAAAAATTTTTGAAGCATTATTAATTGATTTTAGAAAACTTACTTCCATAATTTAGAATAATTTCATATCAATTATGCCCCGGTAGCTCAGATGGTAGAGCGCTGCTCTGGTAAAGCAGAGGTCGCGGGTTCAAATCCCGCCCGGGGCTAGTTTTTAATTTATATTATTTTATGAAAGTTGTTGTAACTGGAGGTTGTGGATTTATAGGAAGTCATAT
>Ga0326760_1000285_pt1 | contig 29169 bp, 37 predicted proteins | sample GCREP_S_FD_207668 | JGI IMG/M metagenome (GOLD analysis project Ga0326760, IMG submission 207668) | Hot spring sediment microbial communities from Geyser Creek Basin, Yellowstone National Park, WY, United States - GCR.EP_S | ecosystem: Environmental > Aquatic > Thermal springs > Near-boiling... | reverse complement strand
GAGAGGTGTCGCTAGCCGGAAACAGTAATTTTTCCGATAATGGTTGTTGGTAAGTAGAAGCCAGCGTAGGTGTTGACTATTTTCCTAGCAAACTCCAGGGTCTCTGCAGACTGGTAAATGTTGCCGGCGACGCTGACTGGCTTAAGCGGCTTCAACTCGCCGCTCCTCACGAGGTACGGGTTGGTTGCTACAACGCTAAAGTTGCCCGTCACGTAGTTGACTGTGTGGACGCTTAGAAGACCCCCATCTATAACTACTTGTGCCAGGCTTTGCACATCCTCCTCGGACAGATCCCCGCTCCCCGCAATAATGTTGGATCTTGAAACCGCGTATGCCCCCCTCGTCTTAGAGGCGTTTCCAGTACTCTTGGCGCCCATCCTCCTCGCTGTGTACGTGTTGTGGAGGAAGCCCCTGACAACCCCCTCCTCGACGAGCACGGTCCTCCTGCGGGGCACCCCCTCTGCGTCGAAAAGGGAGGTTTCAAGCCCTCCCGGCATAGAGCCGTCATCAACAAGCGTGAGTTTGCCGAAGACTCTCTCTCCAAGTTTCCCGCGCAGGGGACTCAAGCCCTCCAAAACATTCATCGCATTAAAAGCCGGTACAAGTAGGTAGTCGAGGAGCAACGCGAGAGGTAAGGGTCTAAAGGCTACAGTACCGCTAACAGATGATCCGAGTTTCTCGCCCATGGCAGAGTCCAGAGCCATTCTACACGCCTTGTCTACTAACTCGTCGAAATCCAGGATCAGGCTCCTGGACTCGAGGAACGCAAAACCAGTGCCCTCGCTACCGGCACGTGCCGCCTTAGTGGAGAGAGAAATAGACATGAGCGTGCCTCTCTGCTCCGCGGAAAGCCCCCTCGTATTAGCGATGTAGCTGTAGCCATGCGTGAGCACGCCACCAGCACCTGTTACTTTCACGTCTTTATACCTCCTCGATGCCTCATCGATCATCAAGCGAACCTGCTGCAGAAGCCAGTTCGTCTCAAGAGTAACTATTCCTTCATCGAAGCCTACCCAGCCGTGGAGAGGGCCTTCGGGGTCCGGCAGCCCGCCCCAGTGGGGGTCTTCCTCGGAAAAGCTTGCCAGCTTTACAGCCTTCTCAACTGTTTCGAGTAAAACGTCCCTTTCCAGCGAAGTCGCAGTAGTGATTGCCACCCTCCTGCCCTTAGCAACCCTCACCCAGACGTCGCTAGAGCTTCTGAACAAAGCTTTTGGATGAATACCCTCGCTCTTTACAGACCTGGATGTGGAGACAGAAAAACTCACCTCAGCCTCGTCCGCTCCAAGCTCCAGTGCCCGCTTTAAAATCCAGTCGGCCAGAGCGGGGAAGTCCTGCCTCACTTCTCACCACCCACCAGGAGCCTTGAAACTCTCAGCGTTGGACCACCGTCACCAACGTGAACCATTTGACCCCACTTGCCGCACCCCCCAAAGGGGCTAGTGGTTATTTCAACGTTTCTGCCGACAGCGTCAATGTACCTTAACATCTCAAGGATGTTCCCAGCCAGCACAACGTCTCGAACAGGCTGCTTGACCTCCCCACCCTCAACCATGAAACCTATGCGTGCATTAAACGTGAATGTTCCATCCTCCTCCACCTGGCCGCCAGCAGGCTTGTCGAGTAAAATCCCGTGCCTGGTTTCCGAGATTATTTCCTCCTCCCTCCATCCTCCAGCCTCGAAAAACGTATTCCGCATCCTCACGATGACGTCGTGCTCATAGCTCTGCGCCCTCCCATTGCCCGTCGGCTCCATGCCAGTAAGGGCTGCACTCTCCCTGCTATGCAAGTAGCCCTTGAGAACTCCCCCCTCGACCAGCACGGTACGCCTAGTAGGGACTCCCTCATCGTCAGCAAGCAATACGTAGCCCCCTCGCTCGTCAAAGCCGGAGTCAACGATCGTGACTTGCTCACTTGCAAGCTCCTCACCAAGCCTGCCAACTAGCGGGCTTGAGCCAGCAAATATGCCGTCCCCCTCCGTTAAGTGGCCGAAGCTCTCATGTGCAAACACTCCCGTAAGCTCTGGGCGCGTAATCACCACCTGGAAGCCTGCGGGTGGGCGAGAAGCCCTCAGGGCTAGGCTCGCGTTTACAAACGCCTTTTCAGCGATGCTCTCAGGAGAATGCTCGCCTGTGAACGCCTCAAGACCGAGAGAGGCTCCGAACGACTCAGTGCTATCCCCCACTTTGCCGTTCTCGCGCATGACTGCAGTAGCAGATATCCCAGTCACTAGCCTTTCTACAGAGACCTCCAGCCCGTCACTTGTGTACACCTCGATAACCCCGTAGTATGACCCGTACCTAGCTATTGAGGAGGACACCCTCCTCTCGCTGAGATAGCTGTGAATTCTCTTGACTAGGCTAATTTTCTCTCCCAAGTCGGCACTTGAGGGGTGGATCCTCACATTCTCAATTCTAAACGTTTTCCTGTACGGCTCTACTGCAGCCAGCTTCTTGCCGGATCCCGCCAGGGCTTTAGCCACTTTCACAGCCTCCTCCAAGGCGGACGCGAGGCCGTTGATGCTCAGGTCATAGGTTGATGCGAACCCGAGCCCACCCCCGTAAATTACTCTAATGCTAGCGCCCCTCATCTTTTGATTGCTAAGAGATGTTACGCGCCCATTCACGTACGAAATAAACTCTCGAGTGGTGTCCTCAAATCTCACCTCAGCGAAGCTGGCACCAAGCGAGCTAGCCCTTTCAAACAATGCTTGAGCAATGTCTTCGCGCACAATTTACTGGCGACATACGCATACAAATTTTTACCGCTTCCAACGAAAAAGCTTATGCATTTACTGAGGGGGGATGTACGCATGGCTAAGCTGAGGGATCTGAGAGGCGGTCTCTACTGGTCCTCATGCCCAGACAGCGATACCTTAAGGCAGCTAGCAAGGCGAGGGCTGGGACTCGTTGTTGATTTAACGGAAGACGAGTGTAGTTATGAGTTGCCGGACTCTGTGGAAAAAATTAGCTATCCTATTCCCGACTTTTCTTATAGGGCTTTCGAGGGAGTCCTCTACAGAGTTGTCTTTCCGGTTCTGGGTGTTTTGCAGAGTGGAAGAGGTGTCCTGATACATTGCTACGGTGGAATTGGGAGGAGTGGAAGCACCGTTGGCATGGTCCTCGCCCTGAGAGATAACATTTCATTTAGTACACTGCTGCGGAAGCTCAGGTCCCTGGGGTACGTCAATGAGCCCCCTTCCCAAGCGTTGGCTCTACGCTGGTTCTTCCGCACAATGAGCATAGTGGAGTTACCCTTATTGGCAAGGCTCCTTGGAGAGATTGAGAAAGTCGGATACTGGGGCTACCTGGACCACGCGTCAAGCGTAGCCGGAGTTGCGCTAGACTTGCTGGAAGCTCTAGAGGAAAAATACCATTTCACCGTACAAGACAAGATCAACGCTTACGTTGCTGGTCTGCTACATGACGTTGGGCGCGTGTTAGGACTAGAGGAGAATCATCACATCGTCGGGGCAGAGTACGTGAAAAAACTAGGCTTGCTAGGTAACAGTGTTGACGTGGAAATAGTTTCTAAGGCCATCCTTCATCACAGGAGGAAGACAAGGATCGAGGATGACAAGGAACTACTGGCACTAGGTAAAGGGGCATTACTCGTCGTTGCCGCAATTCGGCTTGCAGATGCTTTTAAAAATGTCTACAAGGGCGGGGGAGTATACATTGGAACAGAACTCTTAAACGAAAAACTTATCGTGAAGATAAACGGATACCTGCATGGAGAATTGGACATTGAGAGGCTCTACGAGAAAGCCAAGGCACTAGAAGAAGTCGCAGGGGTAAAGGTTGAGGCGCGCGCGCTCGGCTACGGAAGGCTGCTGGGTGTGTTAGGGTGAGAAAAGCGGCTTGCGCCGAAGAGACTACAGCAGTGCTATGCTCCAGCGCGCTCTTCAACGATTGACAAGGCACTGTCCGACCCGAGGGCGGAGGAGGTGGACAGAAGCGTGCTGTGGGAGCTCTACGACAAGCGAAGGCGCCGCAGAGACCGGGCTTTCGCAAACATTGCTGCAGACCTGGCACGGAGGGCTCGCGAACCTTCGAGAACAACGGGGTCGCCGCCTTCGCCGTTAGCGAGGACAACACCTCGAGGGAATGCGCGTACTACGGATGCGAGGTCGTGAGGAAGCCCATGGGGGCATGTTACCAGCCCCCATGGGCGCACATTGCACAGCGACGTGAACGCTGCCCTGAACATCATGCTGCGCGGGTTGGAGGCGCTGGGCATAAAGGCAGGGTTGCCAGAGCACATCACTGTGGAGAGCTTCATAGCAACTCCGTCGAAGACGATACCCATAACCCTTCGAAAAGGCGGGGTAACACGATGGCGCGCGCTAAGGCAGAAGAAGTGCTCTAACCAAAAGTTTAAAGGCGGGATCATTCTTTCTTTTACACAGGATGAGTGAACCTACACTGGGAAAACCCTACATAAGGGAGGCAAAGTTCTGGTCGCCCGTGCCCGACAGACTCGGCTATGTGAAGTGTAACCTGTGCAACAGGAGGTGTACAATTGCTCCAGGCAGATTCGGCGTTTGCGGTGTGAGGAAAAATGTGGACGGAAAGCTCTACACCTACGTCTATGGTCTGCTCACTGCGGCCAACCTTGACCCCATAGAAAAGAAGCCCTTGTCACACTTCAATCCTGGAAGCGCAGTCTTCTCAATCTCGACCCCCGGCTGCAACTTTTACTGCCAGTTCTGCCAGAACTGGGAGATAAGCCAGAGCAGATTGGAGAGCGGCCTCTACGGAGAGTACTATCCTCCAGAGGAAGTCGTCAGGGAGGCTAAGCGTCTGAAAGCCGACGGCATTTCATATACATACAACGAGCCGACGATTTTCTATGAATACATGTATGACGTGAGCAGGCTAGCAAAAAAAGAAGGGCTCTTCAACACCGTTGTGACAAATGGATACATGTCCCCCGAGGCTCTGGAGGAGTTTTACCCCTACCTAGATGCTGCAACAGTTGACTTCAAGGCTTCTGGAGACCCGGTTTTCTACAGGAAGTTCATGGGAGTCCCGGATCCAGAACCCATAAAACAGACCCTAATAGAGATGAGGAAGAAAGGAATACACGTAGAAATCACCAACTTGATAGTGCCGAGCGTCGGGGACGACGAGGAAAAAATCAGAGAACTAGTTTCCTGGATAATTGAGAACCTTGGAGACGAGGTACCCTTCCACATCTTGAGGTTTTATCCACACTACAAAATGATAGACTACCCACCTACAGACGTTTCAACCCTGGAGGAGATGGCTAGCATAGCTAAGAACGCCGGCCTCAAGTACGTGTACATTGGTAATGTCTGGGGACACCCTCTGGAAAACACCTACTGTCCCAGCTGCGGAACCAAGCTCATAGAAAGAAAAGGTTTCTACATTACAAAATGGAACCTAACTGGGGATAACAAGTGCCCAGTCTGCGGGACAAAAATAAACATCAAGGGAAGCTACAGAAAAAGATACTGGGATAGCTTCTTCTACTAGCGGAGCTTTATGCTCAGCCCCGCCCCCTCCTTTTTCCTTCCAGGCAGCTCTACGTGCTTCCAGTCGGCTACTTGTCCAATTTTTCTCCCCCTCTTCTCCATGATATAGGCATAGGCACTCAGCGCGGCGCATGCACCCATCCCGGCAGCTATCACAGCCTGCTTGTGAGGCATCTCTGAGACATCGCCTGCAGCGAAGATTCCAGGCTTGCTGGTCCTGCACATCTTATCTACAACAATTTCTCCCCTCTCGTTAAGCTGAACTAGGCCCTTAAGAAAGTCTGTTTTCGTCACGTAGCCCATCTCGACGAATACCCCGTCTACCTCTAGAGTTTTCAGCTCGTTTGTTTTCTTGTTCCTTACAACTAGTGCCTGGACCCTTTTCTCGCCTCTAACCTCCACGGGCTCCGAGAATGGGACGAGCTCAATGTTTCCCTTGGAAAGCGCCTCTTCGATTAACTCCTCCTCCTCCAACGGTTTTTCGCCTGGAAAAACCCAGTAGACTTTGCTTGCATAGTCTCTCAGCCGAATAATGTTCTCGTAGTTATGCAACCCCCAGCCTACCAAAACAACTTTCTTACCCCGATAAAGCGGGGCATCACAGATAACGCAGTAGGAAACCCCCCGCCCTTTAAACTCCTTTTCCCCAGGAACACCCATCTCTTTGGGGCTCTTCCCGAAAGCCAGGACGACTGCCTCTGCTTGGAATTCGCTACCTGAAGCTGTTTTTACAACAAACACGCCGTCCCGCTCTAAAATCCCAGTAACCTCGTCGAACAAGATCTCCGCGCCGTACGTTCTAGCTTGTTCCTCTACCCTTCTTATAAGCTCCAGCCCACCTATAGACAGAAAACCGGGGAAGTTCTGTATCTCAGAGGTTAAAAGGAGCTGGCCTCCAAGATCAGCACTAACAACCAGCGTAGAAAGTTTCTGGCGAGCAGCGTAGAGAGCGGCAGTTAAGCCGGCAATGCCTGCACCCACAATTACAACATCATACTCCTTCATGCCGACCAGGAGTTATTATGTAGGGCACAAATAAAAGGTTTTTAATAGCCTCATCGTTTACGAAAACCATGCTGGGCGAAGTGGTTTCATCAAGAGCAGTAACTGTTAGGCTTGTTTCAGCACTGCTAATCCTGCTCTTTCTCTTATGGATTTTCTCGACTTTTCTCTTCCTGCCGCTGCGGATATTCGACGGCGTGTACTTGGGGGACATCATCGTGGCGATCACTGCTTTACTTTACGTGGCAAAGTCCGAGGAGCTGGCAAGCCCGCTCGCCAGCGAGCTCTCCTTAAGATTAAGGTTGGGTGCCCAGAAGGTTGGAGGCGCAGTTAAATGGATCTTGAGGCTGCTCGCGCTTCTTGTACTCTACATAGGGCTGTACGGGGTAGTTCTCAGACTCCTAACCCCTTACTTCGAAGGCAACGTTTCAAGCAAGATCTACAACGTAGTTTTCGTTGCGGCAGCTGCATCAATTGTCTATGAAACAATTAAGGCTCTAACCTCTTGACCCTCTCAAGATAAAGCTCCAGGTACGTCTCTGAAACAGGCTCGCCCAGGCCTAGGAGACTGGCCACTTCTCTCAGCGCCTTCATCCCCCCACCCCTATCCTCCAGCTCAACAAAGTAGCCAAGCCCCTCAACGTAGTCTATAGATACCTCAACACCCCTGAACGTGTAGAACTCTCTATGCTTCACCAACCTTGCTATGGGTTTGAAGCCGAGAACCTCAAGTATGCTCTGCATTTCTCCCGAGTCCACAAGCCTTGAACTAATTTCAACTCTCTCCTTAGCCCATCCCCGACCCCTAGGCCCCTTGTACGTTAGCTCCACGCTCCTGCCACTTTTCGAGGAATTCTCGCGGAGTCTAAGTGCCTCGTCTGAACAAGCAAAATCCCTGCATGGATGCTGAAAATATATGTCAACCTGGTCAACTGAGTCAACGTAGTCGGCGCCTAGCTCCATCAGCTTGACGCGGACAAATCTCGGATCACTAATGAAGAACTTCGCCTCTACCTCCCGCGGCATCGCTAACCTCGGGAAATAATCACGGCAACTTTTTAAGGCTTTCTTAGAGAACGCCCACACCTTAGCAAGCGTCTCAAGCAGGCTTAATCAGCCCTGTGTTCCCTTGCCTTAACGCGCGCTGTTGCACTGACATCTTCTGTCCCTCTTTTCTAAAACTCGAAGATTTTTCAGAATTGAAAGATAAATATATAATCCATGATTTTTCCTTAGCTACATAGGGGGTGTAGTTGAGTAACGAGGACAAGGCGTTGATGGATATTGCCAGGAGTTGTGAATCCTTTAAACTCAGCATAAACGAGTGGAAGGTACTATACTACGCAACTAATTCGAGTACGGTTTCAAGAATATCTGAACAAGCGAAACTGCCCTATAGCACGGTTATTGATGTGATCAAAAGGCTCTTGAGGAACAATATAACTATGCACTTCGTACCCAACCTAAGCATGCTCGGATTAAAGTACGTTTTCCTGCTGTTCTCAGGCCCTCCCTCCCCTACGTATCCCCCCTACACGCTGAGGGTCTACAGGCTCCTCGGCAAGCAAATATATCCCGGTGTAACAGGGTCCTACACGGGAGTACTCGGGCTTGTGCCGGAGTCGCACATACCGAGCTACTTGAAAAACTTCGGCTGCAAACCGGAGTTCCTCGTTGTAGGTGACGAGTACAAGCATTGGACGCCTACAGGCAGGCTAACAAGGTACGATGCAGCCCTTGGAATAATAGTTCCAAACCCGGAGCCGCTAGACGAAGTCATTCTTGCATCTATGGGTCCCATAGTTAAGTGGAACAAAAAGTGGGTAGACTGGATAGACCTGCTAATCGTATACTTCAAGATGAAGTATGCATATACTAAGCTAAGCGAGATACATGGCTCTATACGGAAGGTATTCGGTGTCGAACCTCCAAGCCGACAGCTGATGAGCTACCACTACAGGACGCATGTCTCCACGCTTTGGTCCTATAACTCAATAGGCTACAAGCTCTCTCAAACCCTTGTCCCAGAAAAGGTCTACCTCTTCAAAGGCCCTCACAGCAAGGTGATTGCCAGGACGCTTACCGAAGCCCCGTCCTTCTACGAGGCTCTCTACAACGAAGAAGCAGGGGTTGTGTTCAGCCAGCCGCCAAGCTACATAGGCCCATTCTTTTACACAGCTCTTTCAAGGTCAAACGTCGAGTTGCCAGTGGGCGAGCTCCTGGTAGAGAGCTCCCGGAGCCTTGAATGGTTATCCCAGGAGGCGGTAAGGTACTATAAGGAGAACAACGAGTGGATGGACCCTTCGCTTCAAAGCGAAAGGAAACAAGTCAACTAGGCCTACAGGAGCGCGTCTCCATCTTCGCGCCTTCCTCGCTGGCAGATGGCGCCGCGCCCCCGCTCTAACTCCGGTTTGCTTGCAGAACAGCTCTTAAGCCGCGGCACCCAAGGAGCCCCGTGGCTTTGCATGAGCTTCTTGCTGCATGCATGCTGATCGTAAAGCCTGCCTCAGCAGCCATAGTCCTTTCCTAGTTCTAGAAGCTTCCCGTAAAGTTTTTCGATGGTCTTAGCAGATGCAAAGTGCTTATGCGGCCTTAAGCCTCCCGAAAAAGTTCTGGGAATATGCATCAGCTCATGCAGTAAGATCTTTAGTTTATCTTCGATGGGAAGATAGTCAAACCTCTCAGAGATAAGCTCTATTACGTAGCAGGCATCTACCCCTAGAGAAACTTGAAAAACTCTTGGAAGACCATAGATCCTCGCAAAAGCGCTAGAAGAGGACCCCTTACTCCTAACGACGTAAACCCTGCCCGGATCAATCCACTTAAGACCAAGACAAGCAACAATTTTCTTCACCAGCTCCTCCAACTTCACATCCCTCTCATAGGCTACTCTAGGCATACAGACCCATTAGCAACACGAGCACACCTATTTATGCCATATCCATGCCTCCCGAAGCCTGAAGAACACGGAACACCTTTTACCTAGCATTAACCTGCCTCTTCAACCGTTTTCCGCATAGAACATACCCCCCTGCATAGGCATTCCATCAACCCAAATAATCTTTAGCATGCAAATAAGAAAGTTTTATCTTACCCTTAAGAGAGAAGCTGAGAAAATAGGCTGAAAGTTTCATTTCACCTATCCCGAGAGGGCGCGCGCTCACTCACGAGGAGCCACCCAGCAGGTCGAGAAAAGTCCTAGGCCTCCTCGGACCCGCGCGCGCTGGACATAAGTTAAGGGCTAAGAACATAATTAGCGATAAAGATTTTGATCTCTATTGCCAAATATAGGTTTCCGAAATGTGGTTGTCCACGAATACGGTGATGTTGACTCCCGCATTCTTCGGGACATTATAACCAACAAGAAATATAAGGAGGTAGCACGTATCGCAATCAAGGTTGTTGAAGAGCTAGAGAGAAGGGGGATCGATTGCTGAAGGCTTGACAAAAGAGTAATGTGTATGTTATGCGTACAGCGCGGTCCTGGTCCTAGCACAGCCATCAACGAAGTCCCTGAACAGCCGCCTGAGCTTCTCTAGGTTCTCGCCCCTCACGTGTAGTTTGAAGACCCTGAACCCACTCCTCCAATTGCCCTTACCCTTCTCCGCACTCATATTCCCACCCTGCGGTGGCGCGCGGCTCAGCTATGCCTGGGCTCTTTGGATGAGTTCTCCCAGAAGCCTCCTGAAGACATTTATTTTCTGGATCATGGCTTTATAGATTACGATCCCCTGGAAGGGGTACTTGACCCACGCTCGAAGGTAAATAACGTCGTTTTTCTCCTCGACACTTATGTCTGGGTCGGGGATGGTTAAGTCCTTTGGTAGGGATCCAGCAATCTCGGCATACATCGCCAAGTAGAGCTCGCTTCCCGTGTAAACCACTTCAGCTGTCATAAACTCATCGATAGCCAATATATCCCACCTGCCCCCCTGGGGCATGGACTTCAATGCAAGTGGTATTTTGCTGAAATCCTCCAGCACTACGAATGTTACGCCATCGATCACCTGCCTTCTTGCCTCGATACCTTACCACCACTTCACTAGCAGGAGTGTATATAAACGATATATTTGTTTTTGGCTGATCAGCGCGCACCCCTATCTCCACCTTGTTGGTGGCGGCCTTGCTGCAGCCCTAAGTGTTGCTGTTGGGGCGCTCCGGGGTCATGGGGTTCGCGCGCGCTGCGCTACAAAACAGTTTTGTCCCAGAAACTTCACGACTTGCTAGACAAAGGCAAGCATTATACGGAAAAAGATTTTTAATAGCGCGCGCGGCTAGTCACGAATATGCCTGGAAAAAAGAAGTACATAGTCCGAGTAGACGAGGAGGGGAACATGAAGCTGCCATCCGTCCTTTTAAGGGATTTGGGCATAGCTCTTCCAGCCTACGCAAGTATTTCGCGGGAGGGCTCTGTGCTAACGCTTAGGTTTAGAACGAAGAGGTCCCCCCTACGCTTGGGAAGGCAGATAAAAACCCAGGAAATGGAGAGACTGATCAAGGAGGCGCTGGATGAACTGGTGGTGGCGAGATGGGAGACTTGACTAGACTCGTCGTGGATACGGACATTTTGCTGCACGACACTTTTGAGGATAGCGAGAAGCACGCTGAAGCCGCTCAGCTGCTGGATGACGCTGACAGGGTCTACATTGCCTCGATAACCATCCATGAGTACTTGTGGCTTTTACTCACCAAGTTCCGCATAGACGTTGAAAGCGTGCGGGAAAAACTGGAAGAATACTTTAGCGATGCCCGCTTTATCTACATCAGCGAGAATAGTGAGGTGTTCATGGGGGCACTTGAGATGATGAAGGAGGACGGGGCTGACCCAACCATGATAAATGACTACATAATCCTCGTCTTAGCGCAGAGAATGGGCGCCACGTTGGCGACCTACGACGACGAACTGAAGGAAATAGCCAGAAAAAGGGGGATCCCCACAGCGCCCTAGCCAGAAATCTTCCTCACGAATTTCTCTATCCTGGTAAATGCCTCCTCCAAAACATCTATTGGAGGGAGAAACACCAGCCGGACATGATTCGCCCCGAGAGGTCCGAAGCCAGAACCATACACCAGGAACACCTTCTCCTCAAGAAGCAGCCTCCTGGCAAACTCCTCATCGCTCATGCCCACGTTTACGCGTGGAAAAGCGTAGAAAGCACCTCTAGGCTCTACAGGCAGACTGAAGCCGGGTATTTCTCGTAGACGCTTAACACAGTACCTACGCCTCTCATCGAGCTTTCTCACCAATTCCCTCAGGTGGTCTCCCACCCTGTAAACCGCCCTAGCGATGGCCACCTGCAGCGGCGTCACGGCGGAAAGTCTTGTCATGAGGAAACCGAGTAACGCATCCCGAATCCTCGAAATCTCCTCCTCGGGTCCCTTAAAGTAGATGTAGCCGAGCCTCCAGCCGGTAGCCAGGCAGGTCTTAGAGAAGCCGTTCATCCCTATCACTACGTCATCGCTCTTAGCAAGGGAAGCAGTACTGCGGAACACTGACCCATAAACCAACCCATCGTATATCTCGTCCGAGACTACTGGCAGGTTGTGTTCCGCGGCCAAATCCAGTATCTCGCGCAAAACCTTGGGTGAATACACTGCTCCAGTAGGATTATGTGGATTATTCACAACGATAAACTTCGTCTTACTCGTTATTTTCCTCCTCATGTCCTCGACATCCGGCGTCCAGCCCTCCTCCTCCACTGTCCTGTAGAAAACCTTCTTCGCGCCGTAGAAGTCTGCGAAGTTTATGTAGAGGGGGTAGCTGGGGTCAGGGATCAGGACTTCGTCACCTTCATTGATGAGAGAAGCATACAATGCATTGATGCCCTCAGACACCCCGCTCGTAACGAGGATGTTTCCCGGGTCCAAGTCGACATAGTTCCAGGTCTTCTCCTTGTATGCGATTGCCTCTCTCAGCTCCTTTACTCCCTCCGAAGAGGAGTAGTAGTGATGCCCCTCCCTAAGAGCCCTGCAAGCCTCATCCACCAGCTCGCAAGGTGGTTGAAAATCGTACCTCAGAGGATCGCCAATATTGAGGTAAATCACCTTCTCCCCCCTCTCCTCAAGGCTTCTAGCCAGAGCGTTATACTTCCTTATTGGGTAGTCAAGCTTCCTGATCCGCTCCGAAACCCTGATTTTACTCATGTAAAAGCACTCTCTAAAACCAGGCTTAAATATTTTTATCTTTAGGAGATGAGTGGCGCCCGGGGAGAAACTGATAGACAGATTTATTTCTGAGCGTAGCCTTGTATGAGCGACGTTAATGAACAGGAAGCTGATTTACGGTTTAACCGTTGCAACACTAGTTCTAGGCATAATCCTGGGTTATCTATTAATCCACAGGCCACCAGGTGCACAAGTTGAATTCTGCCCCTCAACAGCCCTCATCTACGTGTACCTAGATGATCAACAGAAGAGCGTAGCTGACGAGATAACCTCAAATTTCAAGGTGATCTTGCAGCAGTACGGGTTAAACATAATCAATGTCCCAGTATGCACGATTCCAGCGAGTAGCCTATCTAGGAAGTTAAGGGTCTACCCGGCCCTCTTATACAGGGGAAACATTTCCGCGCTGTCCATGTTTACAGTTGGAGAAGTGGATGGCTACAAAGTCCTGAACCCGGGCATCTCGGCTTATATGGCATCCCAGATAGGCATTAAACCGGCTTTTACATATACGGCAGAGCTATACGTCGTGAAGGGGGGTGCTCCATTTTCAGAAATAAAGGCTGATGAATCATCTATAAAATACCTTGCAGACCTGCTTTCATTAAATTTAGTTGCCAACATCACTATGGTTCAGCAAGCCTCAATCGATTCCCTGAGCATCAATCACACATTTACACGTTTACCTACTATAATCTTTAAATCAAGCTATAATCTCTCGGAAGGATACACCGACGTGGTGACCCCTCTAGGAGGTAATTTTTACGCCTTTAGGGAAGACATTACAGAAAGAATTCTCCGGTACTTGGAGACACTGGGGTGGTTTCAAGCTTACGAGACAAGAATACCACCACAACCAGAACTGCTAAGAAAAGGCGTGGTATTAGGAGAGTCGGACAACGTAATGTACATCCTTGAGGACTACCACTGCCCGTGGTGCGCAAGACTCATCAACGCTGCTGGCGACATGCTCTACTCCTACGCAAAGACGGGCAAGCTTCAAATAGTCTTCGTTGACTTGATTGTCCACCCAGAAGTTCTCTCAATGCATGCTTTGACCAAGTGCGTCTATAATCACACCAAGGAAGGCGATGTTTACTTCAACGTCTCTCGGGAACTATACAGCATGCTCGTAACCGGAACTACAACTACACTCTCGGATGCTAACAAGACACTCATGAAGTATGTTCCAAAGAGCATCATCGATGCGTGTACACTTGAGCTAAATAAGTACCAGGCAGACGCTCAAGCATTTTCATACAACCTAACGCAGCAAGGCTTCACCGGGACGCCAACACTAATCTTTTGGAACACCAAAACCCAGAAGTGTCTCATTGTTGAAGGATGCCTAGATGTACAGACATGCATCACGGAACAGCAGATCTCTCAAATAATCTCCTGGCTCCAGGGCTGAGCATGGAGAAGCTAGCATTTTCCTGGTTGATGATCATATTTTTCATGCTTTCCTTAGTGATGCTAGTCACCTTGACTTCTATCGCTGAAAAATACGTGGGAGCAGCACCAGCTGGCATTGAATTAGAAGTTAGAGAGAAAGCTGAAATAGTAATCATCCTGGGGATCTTAGCCCTCGTGATATTTATCGCCATTTGCTTATCTGGAAAGCTCTTGTCTCTTATCCCAAAGTTTTTATATTGGATTTTTGTCCAAAAGCCTCGTGGATACAAGAAAGGTTGCAATAATCGCTGTCTTTGCATCCATGGTAACGGCTTTTAGGGTGGCTAAAAACCTGGTGACAGCGGTACAGTTCATAAATCTACCTCTCTCCCTAGCCTTTACAGCCTCGCTTATCTTCGGCGGGGAAATCGGGTTTGCAGTCGGATTCCTGGGCTATCTTCTCTCCGATCTACTCATATACCCTGGTCCCTGGACCGTGGTGAATTCCATAGTTGCAGGCGCGCTTTCCTACCTCCTCGGAGTTTTACCAAGTTCTTCCAGGCAAAGGATTATCGTCTTTGCGACAACATTCCTTCTCTGCCTACTGTTCGACATCGTGACCTCGGCGCTTCTCTACATCATTCTCGGGCTCGAGCCAGCCAGGGCACTCATCTTTGGAATAGTTGGGCTATTCCTACCGGTGATGGGAGGCTACCTGCTAGGTGTTGGCCCAGTAACTGAGCTCTCAACAGCATTCCTCACAACGTTTCTAGTAGAGGCTTTAAAACGCATACCCACTCATCTTTACTCCTCCCCTAGTTAAGGAGCACGCTTGCAGGGCTCCCTGGCAGCCTACTTCCTAGGTGCGCGTGCTCTTCCCTGCTTGGCTCCAGCCTTTACAAGTCACCTGCGCCTGCCCCCAAAGAGATGTTCACGTAATGATAGCTGAGCGCAGGTACGCGCGAGCGCGCGCCACCCGTTACCCCGCCTTATCGCAGGGTTATAGTTTTATGGGTTTTACTCCGGAGGGTGTTGCTAGGAAGCTGAGCACCCTGATTTGCCTCGGCAGCTTCGCCTTGATGCCAAGCGCTTCAAGCCCGCGCAGCATGATGCCCAAGCCCCCGTTCACGTCCGCGTGCATTGTGTGCCTGTGGGGCAGTGGACGAGCCCACGAGGCTTCCTCTGAACCTCCGCCTTGTGGTAGGCGCATTCCCTCGATGTCCCGTCCTCGCTAACGGCAAACGCTACGATGCCAGCGTTCTCGAGGGTTGTGGCTAATCTCAGCATCAGCCTGCGCTGGCTCCACATGTTCGTGTTTCCCTTCCCAGGCTTCTCCTGAGAGATGTACCACAGGTAGCCTACGAAGACGATGCCGACATTACGCTCGCATGCGAAGCGCTTCAAGTGCGAAGCTGTATTGGCGAGGGCTTGGTCCCTTCGCCTCCTCCACTTCTCGAACAGCCTCCTCCTCTCCTCTTGCAGCGCGGACCTCCTCGCCCCCTCCATCCCGGCGTCAGACAGTGCCTTGTCAATTGCCGCAATCCTCCTCTCGAAGTAGTAGTCGCTCTTCAGCACTTTGCCCTTGTACAGCAGCGCCTCTCCGCTGCTCGCGCGCTAAGGAGAGAGTTGGCGCCATACAGAAGGACCTTTTTGTTTTTACACTAGCTACCTTATTTTCATTCCCTCTTACTTCCTCGTGAACTATCCTCAAGCATTATGGTTGACAAGGTAGCGCACGCTCCTCTGAGATCATGCGAGAAAAATATAAATACTGGATATTTATCCAAAATGACATGGCTCAAAATGAGCTAAAACATGCGAGTAAACAAGGCAGAGTAGTAACCGTTGTTCTCATCACTCTGCTCGTGTGGGCTCTAGTTTCAAGCAGTATAGCATCCTACCTTTACCTGGAAAACGAGAGGCTATCATCCATGCTTAGATCTTACAAGGCAAGAACGGTCCTCGTGAACATCGCTATTGACTACGGGAACGGAAGCTTGGTTTGGTTTAATTCTACGCCGCTGCCTGCAGGTTCCAGCGCTTTAACAGCTTTAACCGCTGTTGCTAAGGTGGAGTACAAACTCTCGCCTATGGGGGCTTACGTTGTGAGTGTAAACGGGGTCTCTGAGAGCCTGGTCTCCAAGAATGAGGGATACTCTTGGCTCTGGTACAGGTACAACTTCGAGAAGAAGGTTCTAGAGATGGGTCCCGTGGCGGCAGACAAATATACCCTTGCCGACGGAGACATAATCGTATGGCGCTATGAGCACTGGAAGTTTTAAGCTGGAAATCTCTGTTCTCCTCTTTCTTTACCTGTGTAAGGGCTACGTTGGGAGGCAGACTTTAGCGGAGGAATTCGGGCTTGGCGAGGGGAAGGTGAAATCCCTCCTGAGAAAGTTGAGGGAAAGGGGGCTATTAGTTCAGGTGAGAGCTGGCTCGAGGCTGTCTGACTCAGGGTTGAGTTTTCTAGAGAACCTCCTACGGGAAATGAAGGTTGAGAAAATTGGGTATGTAGATGGGGGAGAGCTTGGAGCAAATCTCGCTGCTTACATGCTACTCGACGCAGATTTACCCCCAAGAAACGTGGTTAGACTCAGAGATGAGGCTGTAAAGGAGGGAGCTGAAGGGGCAGTGATAGCGATATTCAAAGGCAACTCTTACATTTTGCCGCCTGGGAACGAGGACCTGTGTCTCTATGCGCCACGTCTCTGCTCCAAGGTCTCCCCCAGCGGGAACAGGGGGAATCTTCTAATAGCAGTCTTTGGGGAGAAGAGAGGCGACATTCTCAAGGGGCTAGTGTCGATCCTACTCAGCGAAGGTATCCCTTTGAAACCCACTCTTCGAGAACTCTTGGAACCTCTCCAACAGAATGGACCCAGGCGTCTGCAGCAGGACTCTTGCTAGAGGCGTCTCTCAACACCTGAATGGCTCTCAGACCAGCGCTCTTCGCTCCCTCAATGTCTGCTCTTGGGTCGTCACCCACGTGCACTGCCTGATGCGGCTCTACACCTGCCAGGAAGCAAGCCCACTCGAATATCTTCCTGTGAGGCTTTCTCCACACGACAGCCTGCGATGCGATGAGGACGTCTACGTACTCGACTAGGCCTGCTTCAGCTAGCCTAGTTCTAACAATTTCGTAGCTTCCCACGTTCGTAATTACTCCGACAGTAAATCCCAGCTCCTTAACCTTCCTTAAAGCATCTCTCGCGTTGCTGTCCAGCTCGAAGCCTTCAACATAGCTTCTCAAAACAGCTCTATATGTCAAGTCTACAAGCTCAGGTCTGGGCGTAATTCCCAAGAATCTCAGCAGGAACATCGACCTGACAAGATCCCACGTCTCCACATCATCACCGTGCACACTTGTCTTATTCCATGCACTCAATACTTCTTGGCTAGTAAACTTCCTGCCGGTAGCTTGCTCCAGTGCCTCGCAAATATTCCTAGCGAGGTGGCCGGCGAAGCCCCTGTCGAACACCAGCGTGCTTCCCATGTCAAAAAATACCGCTGGAATACTCTCTCACCTCCTACCCGCTAATCTCTTCCTCTTCAATGCCCTGTAGACATTAAACATGGAGATCAGTGAAGAGAGGACATTAAGAACAAGGAATACTGCGTCGCTAATCACGTAAGAGTGGAGCGTCAGGAACAGGCTTCCAAGACCGTAAAGCAGACTTAACCGCAGGCTCGGCACAGTGTCGAGGCTTATAACCCATGCACTCACAATTAACAGCATGCCAATCACCCCTAGCCAAGACATGCCGCGAACCCATATAGTCTTCTTTTGACACTTAAAAATCTTCTGAACCTAGTTCTAAGGTTAAACAAGCTACACCTATGTTCCATTATTGTAGCTGCAACACTATGCTTTAATACTGCGTAGCGTATCTTCTTGCGGAACCGGTGTTAGAATGGACCAGAAACATGGGCATCCAGCAAAGCTCATAGCATCCGGCAAAGTGAAGGCTTTCTTATCCGAGGACGGGGAAATTCTCTACGTCGACATTAACGGCGAATTGTTTGAAGGAGTGGGGGACTTCGTCCCCGTCCCTGTAGCTAGTTTAAGGAATGTTAAACTGAGCCAAATCCCGGAAGAAGTGCTTATAGAGCCCGTTGCGTACGTCGATAAAAACGTCCTCTACATGCTAAGGTTCGGCAACCTTTTCACCTATGAAGTGAAATTTGGCAAGGAAATTGCCTTAGTGGATGTCGAGGAGTGGGCTGCTGACTGGAAGTCGTACATAGGCCTAGAGGCGCTGAAGGATGCTCTATCTTCAATACTTGAGGAACTGCTGGATAGGGGCTTTCTCTCATTCGTAGGCTTCGAGGACGATGACGATATGCTGTATGTTTCCTTCGCGATCCCATTACCTGGGGCAATGACGATACGTAATGCCGTTCGAGTCGTGAGAAAAATCCTGAGAGAAATAGAGAGGGAGGCAATAGTCAAGGCGAGCGTTCTGGCGATCAGGGAAGCAAAAAACAATATTCGAAAGGCCTCGCAGACCACTACTCGTAGAGGAATCTCGGAGCGCATTGCGAGGATTTTTTACAAGGAACTCGAAGAAGAGGGAGAAGATTTTTCGAAAAATTAGAAATAGAAAAGCATATTTTTCAGAAGCAGGTTGTGTGGCTACATGCTTGACGATAAGGACGTGGCTCTGCTCGAAATACTGCAGGAGAACGCCAGGCTAACAGTCAAGGAGCTCAGCCGGAAAATCGGGTCACCAATAACCACCACACACACCAGGCTCAAGCGCCTGGAGAAGGAAGGCTTCATCAAAGCGTATCGAGCCATCCTAGACCCCAAGAAACTTGGCTTCAGCACCCTAGCTTACGTCTTCATCTCGTTCTCACGGGAAAGAGGGTTAGACCAGAGGAAGGTTGCGAGCGAAATAGCGAAAATACCAGAGGTCCTAGAGGTACACATAATTACTGGGGAATGGGACATACTGGCTAAGGTCAGGGTCAGCAGTGTAGATGAGCTTGGAGAACTCGTCGTCAACAAGCTACGTAACATTGAGGGGGTCGAAAAAACATACACATCTGTCGTTTTGGAAAATGTCAAGGAGTCTACCAAGCTCCCAGTAAGGCGCGCGTTCAAGTTTTAGGAGTGGTTTTCCGCGAGCTCGAGTAGCCTTCTCGTCCTCTGGGTTGCGCGTTTCTCTTTCGTGCTAGCTCCTTGATTGCTTTCCTCCACTCTAGGCGTGCGCCGCACGCCTAGAGCACGCTGCAGGCGCCTAGAGGTTCAGGGACCCTCGCCTACCAGCCTCTTCTTGATCTTGATGGTTCTGATGGTCTCTTCGCGCCTCATCTCGTCGAACTTCATCGCCAGGTACCTTATTGTCCTCTCGAGCCTCGGGATGTAGACCTTCTCCAGCGTATTCACGATCCTCCTAAGCCTCCTGACCTCCGCCCCGATGTTTATCAGTGCCTTCTCGTGCTCAGAGACCCTCGCTACGAGGTCGAGTAGTTCCCTCCTGACCAGCTGAAGCTCCGAGAGCTCGAGCGGCAGGTGCGGTTGTGGCTCTGGTACGCCGTCGAAGCTGTAGGAGTAGCTCCACACCCCCATGATGTTCTTGTAGCCCGCCTGTAGCTTAGCCGTCGAGGGCACCGTGGACGCGTAAGCCTCAAGCGCGCTCGGCCCATGCATGTACAGTGCCGCGTAGTAGCTTGCGTATGCCCTCAACAGGAGCTCGTTGAGCTCCCTCCTCGCCTCGACGGCGGACTTCAACGTTTCCCTAAAGGCTCCCAGCAAGAAGATCTCTCTGTCCCTTAGCAGGCCGTGGAAGCGCCTGGCCAGCGCGAGCCTCCTCCTGAGCCTCAGCAGCTCTAACCTTGTCGGCCTCGCGATCTTAATTACTTCTGTGCTCATTTCCGGGACCTGTACTTGGGGTGGTATTTCCTGATGAGCTCCTCTCTGACCGCTAGCTCCTCCTCTGGCAGTATGCTCAGGAGGTCCCAGGCGAGGTCTAAGGTTTCCTCGATGGTCCTCCTCTCATACTCGCCCTGGTTTATGAACTTAGCCTCGAAGAGGTCCGCGAAGCTCAGGTACTTCCTGTCCCTCTCCGTCAAGGACTCCGTCCCGACTATGGCTATGATCTCTCTCAGCCTTTGGCCCTCGGCGTAAGCCCTCGTCAACTGGCCGAAGACCGGCGCGTGGTCCTCCCTCGTCTTGCCCGGACCTATGCCCTCCTTCATCATTCTCGAGAGCGAGAGGAAGACGTCAACCGGCGGGTATATCCCCTTGCGCCACAGATCCCGTGAGAGGACTATCTGCCCCTCCGTTATGTACCCCGTGAGGTCAGGTATTGGGTGCGTTATGTCGTCGTCAGGCATCGTGAGTATCGGCATTATCGTGACGCTGCCCCTCCTCCCCTGGACCCTGCCAGCCCGCTCGTACATAGTCGCGAGGTCGGTGTACATGTAGCCCGGGTATCCCCTCCTGCCGGGTACCTCCTCCCTCGCAGCCGACACCTCCTTAAGCCCCTCGCAGTAGTTCGTCATGTCCGTGAGGATTGCGAGGACGTGCATGTCGTGCTTCCACGCCAGGTGCTCTGCCGCGGTCAGAGCAGTTCTCGGCAAGGCGAGCTTCTCAACTGTGGGCGCCGACGCCGAGGCTATGAACGCTGCCGTTCTGTCTATTGCGCCCATCTTCCTCAGCTCGTCGAGGAAGTACATAGCCTCCTCGAACGTTACGCCGACAGCGCCGAAGACGACGGCGAAGCCCTCCTCCTTGCCCTTGACCCTGGCCTGCCTCACTATCTGCATGGCGATCTTGTTATGCGGCAGCCCGCTGCCGGAGAATATCGGGAGCTTCTGTCCCCGGACCAGCGTGAGCATCCCGTCTATGACGGAGACTCCCGTCTCGATGAACTCCGAGGGCGGCTCTCGAAGCGCGGGGTTGAGCGGCACACCGTGTACGTCAGCGTAGTCCTCCGGCACCACCGGAGGACCGCCGTCAATCGGTTGCGCGAGTCCGTTGAAGATCCTCCCCAGCATGTCGACCGACACAGGTAGTCTAAGCCTCTCGCCCCGCAGTCTCACTGCTGTCCTCCCCGGCGTGATGCCTAGGGACGACCCGAATACCTGCACCACTGTTACGTCGCGCGAGACGTCTACAACCTGCCCAAGCCTGACGTCGCCGTCAACGTCCAGCTCCACTAGCTCGCCGTAGCTTACGCCGGGCACAGTCTTCACGAAAACCAGTGAGCCCCTAGCACCGAAGATCTGCCTGGTGACCCTAGTGTAGAGCTTAGCCTTCACTGCTACCACCCGCCAAGCCCTCAACCTCCCTCTTAAACGACTCTGCAAACTCCTCATAGAGCCTCTTGGCCTCGTCCAGTGGGTAGAGCTTGAGCCTGTAGATCATGTAGGGGGACTTCAGCTCCCTGATCTTGAAGACGGGGACGCCACCCCTCACTAGCTTGAGGCTGGCGTTATAAAAATCGACGATGGCATTCATTATCAGAAGCCCCTTCTCGAGCGGAGAGTAAGCGTCGTTGGGATCGTACTCGAATTGCTGGAGGAAGGCCTCCCTAATCATCCTCGCGACCTCTAGCAGCAATTTGTCCTCCTCAGGCAAAGCCTCCGGACCCACAAGCCTGACTATGTCCAGCAGCTCAGCTTCTCGCTGCAGGATCCTCAGGAAGAGGTTCCTGTACTCGGACCACCTGCCGCCGGAGATCTCATCCAAGTAGCCCTTCACAAAGTCCACGTAGAGGCTGTAACTCGTGAGCCAGTTTATTGCGGGAAAGTGCCTCTTTGTGGCCAAGTCGTAGTCGAGTGCGTATAGCGCTTGCACGTACCTCAGCGTGTTCCTCACGACAGGCTCGCTGAAGTCCCCGCCGGGGGGCGAGATTGCCCCGAAGATCGTCACGCTGCCAGCCCTCTCCGGTCTCCCTAAGGCCAAGACCCTGCCAGCCCTCTCGTAGAAGTCCGCCAGCCTGCTGGCCAGGTAGGCGGGGAACCCCTCCTCGCCTGGCATCTCCTCCATCCTACCGCTGATCTCCCTCATGGCCTCAGCCCACCTGCTCGTGGAGTCCGCCACTAATAAGACTTCGTAGCCCATGTCCCTGAAGTACTCCGCTATGGTCACGCCGAGCAAGACGCTGGTCTCCCTAGCCGCCACGGGCATGTTGCTGGTGTTGGCTATGAAGACAGATCTCTCCATCATGGGCCTGCCGCGCCTCACGTCGAAGAGTTCCCTAAAGCTCTTCAGGGCATCAGACATCTCGTTGCCCCGCTCGCCGCAACCGACGAATATTGCTATATCGGCGTGGCTCCACTTCGTCAGAGACTGTAGCAGCACGGTCTTGCCGGTGCCGAAGCCGCCGGGCACAGCCGCCTTGCCGCTGGCTATGGGGAACAATAGGTCGATCGCTCGCTTGCCGGTGATGAGAGGCATGCTGGGTGGTAGCTTCTCCTTGTAGGGCCTCGGCACTCTGATGGGCCAGACTTGGTAAAGCTTGACCTCGTGCCTCGCGCCGCTGCTCGAGACCACGGCTACTGTGTCCTCTACGCTGTAGTCGCCGCTGTCAGCGATCCACTCGAGCGTGCCTTTGACGCCGGGTGGCACCATTACCTTGTGCTCGACCAATGGCGTCTCCTGCACGAAGCCCAGGACGTCGCCCCCCTCCACCCTCTCGCCGACCCCGAGCTCCCTGCTTCTCTCGAAGACCCACATCTTCTTCCTGTCGAGGGCGCTGACCTTGACGCCCCTCTCGATGAAGATGTCGCCCATGAGCCTCCCGATCTCCAGCTCAGGTCTCTGCAACCCGTCGTATATCGAGCCTATGAGACCCGGGCCCAGCTCTGCCGAGAGCGGCTTGCCTGTTGCCTCAACCTTCTCACCAACCGTCAGCCCCGTGGTCTCCTCGTAGACCTGCACGTACACCTTCTCGCCCCTTATGGCTATAACTTCTCCGATTAGCCCCTCTTCGCCGACATACACGACTTCGTACATCTTCGGGGACTCTATGCCCTCGGCGACTATGAGCGGCCCTGCGATCCTGTAGATCCTCCCCACCCTTGAAGCCATGCTAGGTGCTCACCTCGTATCCAGTCACTTTTAAAACAAACTTCCTGTAATACATGTTGGGGTCACGTGTCAGGTAATCCCTCACGTTCGGAATGACCGTTACCAGCGGGGCCAGCCCCTTCTCGTTGAAGCTCATGTGATCCACCTTTAGGGCCTGCATGATAGACTCCTCGACTAAGATTATGCCCACGTCCCTGTTAAACTTAAGCCCTTCAAGCTCTTTGAGGGCTTCGCTGGGGTTGCCGACCACGCGGACCTCGCCCAGCCCGAGCAACTTGTAGAAGCTGGCGTTTTCCCTACTGGCTACGACGATGATTCTCCTGGGCTCCCTCACCACGGCCTCAACCACCTCGAAACCAGCAGTCTCAGCAGCACGTGCCTCAGCAACCTGTCGATGCCGAACAGCGTGACAAGGTCTATTAGCGAGTCCGCGTAGTACAGGGCGTTCTTGGCTGCTTCGTAAAGGGTCAACGCCGAGTTGCACCACGCCACCATAGCGTTCTCTTCACGCTTACCCGCCTCGAGTAGCTTCACAACACCTGACTCGAAGTACACCGCGCCGGGACCTGTAAGAAAGATGAGTGCATTGGTCACGACCCCCCTCACCGACTCGTCTCCTCCAAGCCTCAGGGCCTTTAGGTTATCGAGGTACCTCACGTAGAGGAACGTGTCCAGCAGTGCTGCTAACGCTAGGGCCTCGTCGCAGTCTTTGCAAGCTTTCTCACACGCGGTCCTGAGCCTCGACAAATGCCTCGAGACTACGCAGCTGAAACGCGCAACGCCTCTACAGGCATCATAGTCCGCCAACTTTGCACGCTGCAGAGGCGCCTTCTCGGGGGCTCCCGAAGCGAGCTTTGAGTAGACGAGCTCCAGCTCGCCGGCCTCCATGAGGACTCTGAGGTACTCGGTGTACTCTTCGGGCAAGTATCGCGCAACGTATTCAAGCTCCGACGAGGTTAACTCTAGTAAAACTCTATCCAGCTCCTCTAAGCTCCTAACGGTGGAAAGCCTCGCCCGCAGAACCTCGTGCCCCTCGGGCACTGGGGGTCTGGTCGGCGCTCTCTCCATGGCAAGCTTCGCGAGTTCCGGTATTAGGGGAGGTTTTGAGAGCTCTATGTAGAGGACGGCTTTAGCCGAATCGACTTCGGTCAAGGCGATCCACCCTCGAAGAGCTCTGACACTATGTCGCGTAAGGCCCTCTCGAGCCTAGTTTCGTACGTGTTGTCAACGGAGACCTCGCCGCCCACCGTTGAGACGATGATCCCGCCGCTAATCCCCTGGTCCTCCACGACGACGGTGCTCACCCCTGCCTCCCTGAGTAAGTCCTCGACCATGCTCCTGTCCTTTGGGGATACGCGCACCGCAACGCCCTCCAGGTTGAAGCCGCACGCTCTCAGCTCGTCGAGAGACTCGAGCAACAACTCTCTCAGGGATCTCCTCCTCGCATCCGCGCCCATGTTATTGAGCAGCTCCCTCGCCCTTCTCCTGAGCTCCTCCACGATCTCGTGCTTTGTCTTCGCCACAATAAGCCTAGCCTTCCTCCTAGCCTCGGCCAGCTTGGCCTCCAGCCCCAGCTCGCTGAGAGCCCTTCTGCGCTCCTCCTCGACGAGCACCAGCTTCCTCTCCTCAGCTTCCTTAACTATGCTCATCGCCTTCTTCTCCGCCTCCTTAACTATCTCCTCCGCCTCCAGCCTCGCTCTCTCAAGGACGGCCTTCCTCAGTTCCTCTAAGCTCAATGAGGACACCTGCCAGCTTACGAGGCAGTGACCATTAGGTCCAAGCGGCGACCATCAGGGATATCACTATGCCGAACACCATGCCGAGGACGCCGAACAGCTCCTCGTATATTGCCAGTATCATGCCGCTCCCGAAGATACCGCCACGCGTCTTGATGAGCTGCGCTGCCGCCTGACCGCATACGGCGCCTTGCCTATCCGCCGAGACGAGCTCTGCCAAGCCGACGAAGAGGCTTATGCCGAACAGGGCTCCAGCTATATGCGGTGGAACTACGTTGTTATGCCTGCTCAGAACTTGGGGTAGCACTAGGAGGTAGGAGATAAACATGTAGGTGAACCCGTAGACGAGCGTCTGGGTCATCGGCAGGAACGCTAGAGTGAAGACCTTGCTCCTCATGCCCGGCTCCTCGGCAAGAGTCGGGATGCCGGAAGCCGTCGCCCTACATATGCCCAAGGTTGTGCCTACGGCTGCAAGCCCCTCTGCCAGTCCAGGCCCTAAAGTAGCTATGAGGGTGCCCACGTCAGACATGCTCGAAGACACCGTTGTTGAGACTCGGAATATATAAAAAGTTTTCGCCGCACCTACGCGGGCGCATCCCTTGCGCCTTTCTAGGCGGTGGACCCTATTTTCACCCTCAACAGTTGTGCAAGCGCAGGCGATATTCTCCTGCCCGAGCCCTCGTAGAACTTCGAGGAGAGCTCGTACATTATCAGCCTCAGCGAGTGGACGAAGGGGCCCAGCGCCGAGAGCCCTAAGTTCACTACGTGAAGCAACAGTGCTACCGCCGCGCCTCCTAGAAGGCCCACCGCGAAGCTTACGGAGCTGAGCGTGGAGAAGGAGCCGAGCACTAAGCCGTTTATGAGCTCGGCCATCACGGCGCTCCCGAGGGCTATCCCGGCAATCCTGACGAACGAGAGCACGTCCGCGAGTATGCCTAAGACGTCGAAGAGCCAGAGCATCACGCCGAAGGGCCTGTCCAGTAATGATTTCAGCGCAGCGTAGAGGACCACTACCGCTAACGTAGCATAAAGTATCGCGTCGCGACCCGCGAGCCTCGATAGGCCCCACACGTCAGTGCCAAGTTTGAAAACCGCCTCAATAGCCGAGGGTCCCAAGACCGCTATGAGCGCTATCAGGGCTTCGAGGACGAAGCCTGCCCTATTCCCGGCGATGACGCTCTTCACAGCGCCAAGTGCATGAGCAAAGATCACTACGTAGTAGCCGAGGAGTAGTGAGAGCGCCATGTACTCTATGACGGCGGAGCCCACAGCTCCGGGATCTTCTAGCCTGGCGGGAAGGCTCGGTATTAGCCTCGGAACCAGTAACCCTATGTAAGATCCCAGTAGCGACCCGAAGAAGCTGTTAGCCAGGAAGCCCGCTACGCAACCAGCTATGCCAGCGTACGTAGCTATGTTTATCAGCCTCTTGAGGCTCTCCCTGTTCTCGACGAAGTATGGTAGCACGAGCCTAGCCCCGATTATTAGCCCAATGGAGTACCCCACGTCGGGGAACATGAGGGCGAAGAACACTAGGTAGAAGTACGTGATCAGCGGTGTCGGGTCCCACTCATGGGGCGCTGGGAAGCCCATGACCTCCGTGAACACCTCAAATGGCTTGAAGGGCTTGAGGTTGTCGAGTTCCACCGGCGGGTTATCGACCTCTTCGAAGATCACATAGCCGCTCGCCTCCCCCACGAGCTTCTCGAGCTCGCCTCTCCGCGACTTCAGAGACCAGCCAGCCACTACAGCCATGTACTTTGAAGCAAGAGCCTTGCTGAGGACGCCCACCTCCAACTGCGCCACCTCGGCCAGCGCCTTAAGCAGAGCAAGCTCGTAGAGCCTGCCCTCTAAGAGGCACCAGATCTTGCCCCTCACCTCGGCAAGCAGCGCCTCGGCCTCCCTAATCGCCTTGTCTACGTGAGGTAGTTCGACGACGCCCGCGGTGCTCGCCCTCGCTACCGGGACCTCGAGTTTCCTTACTAGCGCCTCGACCCTCTTGAACGCCTCCTTGTCAAGCACGACGACAGCCACTGCTCTCTCCTCGTCGATTTCTCGGAGGAGGAGTGTCTTCAGGGACTTCGACGCCACTTCCTCCACTTCCTTGATGTTGCCGTACAGCGTCTTAGAGACCAGGTACGCCCCCTCATAGTCCAGCAATGACTTATCTAGGGAACCCTTGCCCCCTGAGAGCTCCAAAACAACAACCTTTAGGGCTCTGAGTTTCTCCAGCTCGGCGCCGGCCCTCTTGCTCTCCTCTACCAGGCGCTTCGCGACCTCGCGCAGGCTCTCAAACTCGGCCACAAGCTTTTCTAGGGCTTTATGTGTGTCCCAGGGGAACTCCCTGACCTCCACCTCGACCTCTTTCTCGACGAGTGCGCTTAGCTCCCTGAATAGCGCTAGCGCCCTCTCGGAAAGCTCAGCCCTCCTCTTGACTGCCTCGAGAGCCTTGCCAGCCTCCTGCGGCGGTAGCGGCTCAAAGAGACCCCTCCTCACCAGCCCTTCGACGAGCCCCTCTATGCTGTCCCTCGGTGCGATGAGGTACGCCCTGAGGGCGACGTCCGGCCTGTTTAACAGGAGCTTTGACAAGCGCCTAATCATTCCCTAGACCTCGACGCCGGCAACCATGGATGCAAGGCGCTTGGCGTAGTTGTTGATCTTCCCGCCAACGCTTTCCCTAAGCTTGCGCGCGGTCTCCTCCGCCTCTTCGAGGATCCGCTTGGCCTCCTGCCCTATGCTTTCCTCGAGCTTCCTCCTCTCAGCGGCGAGCTCAGCAAGGTAGGACTTGTCCTCAAGGATCTCAGTAGCCCTCTTCCTGGCCTCCCTCAGTAGCTCCTCGGCCCTCTTCCTGGCATCCTCAATTACCTTCGCAGCCTCAGCCTCGATATCCTTCATGATACCGCTCGTAGCGCACCACCCTAGGCAGACGCCTAAAAACTCCTCGCCGAGCTTAATATAAGCATTTCACCCTGGCTCAACGGTAGCGCGTTAGCTTACCCAGCGGAGTATACCTGTAACCCTGCGGAGTGGCGAGGTAACGGCGGCGCATTGCTGAAGGATAAGAATTTTTAACCCTGCCTATATTGCGTATCGCTTGGGGTTAATACGGGTGCCGCGCACACAAGGCATTGTGAAGGTTTACTTTGCAGCGCCTATGAGGGGCGACAGGAGTGCTCTGGGAAGCGTCAAAAGGATCTGCGCCGCTCTGGAGGAGCTTGGCTGCACAGTCTTAACAAAGCACGTTGCAGAAGAAATTCTAGACATAGATAGAGGCATGACTCCCGAGGAGATATTTGCGAGGGATATTAAGCTCATGGAGGAGGCTGACATCCTCGTGGCTGAAGTCTCCTACCCAAGCCTAGGGGTGGGATTCGAAATCGCTTACTCCCTGCTTAGGGGCAAGAAGGTTATAGCGCTTGCCTTGAAGGACAGGCTCCCGCAGGTCTCTGCCATGATTCGGGGAATAACGTGGAGCAACTTCAGGCTCGTCCCGTACACCGACCCAGGGGACGCGCTACAAAAATTGAGGGATTACCTAGCCTAGTGAGCGTAGACATGAAGATAGCTATTCTAGCGTTACCCAATGTTGAGCGTCCATCGGAGCTTATCGGCTGGCTGAAAGGGTACCTCGAGGCGATAGGCTTCTCAGACATCATTGCAGAGGAAAATTTCGCGATTGAAAACCTCCAGTCCGTTTTTCAAGAAGTAGACGCAATCATAATTGCAGGCGCGGCAGGCAATCCGAGGTTTGTCAGCGCAATAGCCGTCGCATTGGGTCTCGGAACCGAGGTGAATGTAGAGGCACTGGAGCTGGTTCAAGGCTACTACATGGATAGCGCGAGCCTACCAAGCAGACTCGAAGACATGGCGGTCATGCCGGAGTTTAGCTACGTCATTCCGAACGAGCGGGGACCCGTACCCTCATTTGTAGCATTCAGCTTATTGAGCGAGAAGTTCATTGCAGCCACTCCGCCAAGATTCGAGGAGTCGATTGAGGCTTTTGAAAAAGGTATACAGGACTTCTTCAGGGAAACAGCCGGGAAAAAATACTCTGTAACATTCTCGATAGACGTAGAGTGCCCGGTGAGCACAGCGGAGGAGATAGCCAGCATAATTCGCAGAGAGGTGAAGAACGTCTTCTCAAGGCTTGACGGAAGATTCTCTACGGGTAGAGGCCTACCCCTAACGTTCACAGTCTACTCCTCCAACCCAGAGGAATTGTCAGAGCTTGTGGAGAAGATAGAGGGCATTGTGAGGCAGAAGGCGAGAGAAAAAGGCGCAAGGATAGTAGAGAAGCACGCAGAGTACATGGAAGAAAGCCTATAAAACCCACAATGAACCAT
>Ga0326760_1000284_pt1 | contig 29187 bp, 32 predicted proteins | sample GCREP_S_FD_207668 | JGI IMG/M metagenome (GOLD analysis project Ga0326760, IMG submission 207668) | Hot spring sediment microbial communities from Geyser Creek Basin, Yellowstone National Park, WY, United States - GCR.EP_S | ecosystem: Environmental > Aquatic > Thermal springs > Near-boiling... | reverse complement strand
GATCCTGAGTACAGGCCTAGGGTGACAATCATTGTTCCAACATATAACGAGGCTAACTTGATTAAGAGGAAGCTTGACGACGTAGCTTCTCAGGACTACCCTAGAGAACTTATGGAGGTGGTTGTTGTTGATTCAGCAAGTACTGATGGAACACCTAACATTGTTAAGGAGTGGATGGAGAGCCACAGAGACTTCAAGGTCATCCTTGTTGAGGAGGGTGTTAGGAGGGGTAAGGCTTACGCTCTAAATAGAGCCTTGGAAGTCGCTATGGGAGATGTAGTTGTAATTACAGATGTAGACTCGACATGGCCATCTAGAGATACACTAGCAAACGCCTTGTCGTGGTTTAGCGACCCACTAGTTGGCGCGGTCACATGTCTCAAGATGCCAGTTGGAGGGGGCTTTGCTGGTGTTGAGAGGGGTTACAGAGACTACTACAACGTCGTCAGGCTCGGTGAGAGTAAGAGGTTCTCGACACCGGTGTTTCACGGAGAGCTTGCAGCTTTTCGTAGAGACCTCTTAGTTAAGCTGGGTGGGTTTCCAGTGGATATCGGAGCTGATGATAGCCACACAGCCACGTTAGTGGCGATCAGCGGTTTCAGAGCGATAGCAGTCGACAACGCTCTCTGCATAGAGCTAGTCCCGAGGAGGGGGTACCACGCGTGGAGGGTTAGGAGAGCTCAACACCTAGTACAACACTTCGTCAAAGCTCTTGGCTTACTATCAAAGGCTCCAAGAGAGTTCAAGCCGATCCTACTGGCTGAGACGTGGCTACACCTATTCAACCCATGGCTACTCCTAGTAGCAACAACGATCCTACTATACAAGGCGTTGATGGGGTCACTAGTAGCGTTGGCATTGCTGGTAGCAGGAACAGCACTACTCACACTTAAGCCCTACAGGACATGGATAGCGGCACAGATATACTTAATCACGGCAAGTATAAGGAACATGTGGACAAGGGAAATTGCCTGGGAGAAGCTAGAGAAGAGATAGCGGTGTCGCTAGAGAACCTTATTAGTTAGTTAACACTGTGCAGGAATGTAATCACTCGGGTTCAGGCGAGTTAATATGGCGTTTCATGAAGCTGGTAAGAAGGCTCTTCAGCACCTAGAGCTTGCTGAGAGGTTCTTGGCTGAGGGTGAGAAGCTAGTAGATAAGGACCCTGTTCAAGCTAGTGAGAAGCTCTACAAAGCTGCTGAAGAGGCTGTGAAGGCTATTGCAACTGCTCTCGATCTTGATGAGGCTAGGAAGGCTTTAGAGAGAGGTAGGTGGACGTTATCTCTACTAGACGACGCTGTTTACGCGATTTCTGAGAGGCTAGGGGTTAAGGAGCTTATGGATTGGTGGGACTCTGCATACAGGTTACACGTTGATGGTTTCCACGAGGCTAGGCTTAGAAGCATAGATGTTGCTAAGAGGTATGGACATGTAGAGGCCTTGGTGAATCTGGCCAAGAGGGTTGGCAAGAGCATGTTCAGAGGTAGGCTTTAGCCATGGATAGAGTTGAAATCATTGGTTTAAAGATGCGTGTTGTTGAAGGACCGTGTAACATTGCTGAGGAGTTTCTCAAAGCTGCTAGGCTTCAAGGTGTTGATGTTACTGATGGTGATGTGGTTGTTATTACAGATAAGCTCGTATCTAAATGCCTCGGCAGGGTTGTTAAGGTTGATGATGTTAAACCCTCTAAGAGGACTCTGAGGCTAGCTAGGAAGACAGGTCTTGATCCAAGGTTTGTTGAGCTTGTGTTAAGGAGTTGCGATGATGTTGTAGCTGTTGTGCCTATCAAGAGGCTTGTCGACAAAGGGCTTGTAAACCTAGAGCCTCTGGCTGGAGACGTAGAGGCTATGAGGAAGCTCCTAGACGAGTATCCAGACTTCTTCATAACGCTTAGAGAGGGTATGTTGTGGAGCGATAGCGGGGTGGACTCATCAAACCTACCACCAGGATACTACGCAATACCCGTTGAGAACCATGATGAGGTCGCTAGGATAATTAGGGATGGCATTCAAAAAACTACTGGGAGAAGAGTAGCTGTAGTCATATGTGACACTGAGTTCTTCTTAGGGGGGTCGCTGGACTTTGCTAGAGGTTCTTGGGGTATAAACCCTGTGGATAGGTGCTTCGGGTGTCGTGATCTCTATGGGAAGCCCAAGTATGGTGGTGTAGACATAGTTGTCCACGAGATATGCTCAGCAACTTCCTTGCTCTTCAAACAGACAGCCGAAGGCGTGCCAGTAGCTATTGTGAGAGGCTTGAAGTATAAAGAGTGTGAGTGTGGACTTAGAGATGCCTTGCCAAGGATAAGAATTGGTAGAGTGGTTAGAGAGGTGTTTGTAGAGAGCTTGAGGATTCTAGGAGTCAAGTGGTTATTAAAGCTTCTACGCTCTTAGCAAACCCCATGTCAAAAACCACAACTCTACATATGTTAAAGATTCTTATTAGTAGAAGTTGAAAGCTTGGTTCGGTGACTTGGCATGGGCTATGTGTGGGTTGATGCAGTTCTCAAGAACCCGTTTACTGGTAGAAGTGTCTCCGTCAAGGCTCTCGTCAACACAGGTGCTACACTCGCAGTGATCCCCCGCAGAGTTGCTGATGAGCTTGCTTTGCCAGTGATTGGTAAGAGCCTTGTTCAAACAGCTAAAGGTGTTGTAGAGCTTGAGGCTCGCTTCGGATTTGTTGAAATCATGGGTGAAGAGACACCTGCAAGAATACTGGTGTCAGACGAGGTAAGCACCGTGCTCATAGGCATCACAGTACTTGAGCAACTAGGTCTAGAAGTAGACCCCGTGACTGGGAAGCTCAAGAAAACCAAGCTACTACTACTCTAACCCTAGCACTAGGCGTGCTTGCTAATTCATTAATTACATGGCTTAGAATTACATACGCTTTTCACGTTGATCGCCTAAAGCTCATTAACTAGGTATATAGATTTGAATTTGGTGTTAGGATCCTTGGACGCTTTCAGCGTTCTCGAGAAGGCCAGAAGGGTGCTTTCTAAGGCTTTTGAAGAGCTTAGGGAGGGTGTTAAAAGCGGGGATGTGCTAAGGGGTTAGGGATGCATGTGAGAAGGGCTGGTTAGCGACAATTAAGGCTATCGATGCCCTGCTTCTCAGCTATGGTTTCGGGGAGGCTAGGACTCATGTTGATAGGAGGAGGAAGCTTAGGGATCTATCGAAGAGGATTCACGAGGTTGCAGAGTTGGAGATATATGATAGGGTTGAGGCTAGGAGAAGCACGCTATACAGCGATGGCTTCTACAGCGGCATTTTAACACATGAAGAGGTTGAGGAGGAGCTTAGAAAAGTCGAGGAACTCGTAGAAGATGTAGAGAAGCTGATAAAGAGAGTTCAACCCTCAAATTTATCTTGATAGCTCAAGCTCTCTAGGTAAATGCTGGTGTTAAGCTAATGAGTCGAGAAACCCCCTTTCGACAGATCATTTGATGAGACTAGAAGGCATCTCGAGCTTGCTGAAAGGTTTCTAGTTGATGGTAAGGAGCTGATAGATGAGGATCCTGTGCAGGCAGTTACGGAACTGACGATAAGTTTAAATAGCTGTAATCAGTTGTAAATACTTGGTACATTGTGTTGAGTGAGCGGTATTTAACGACTAGGGAGTTTGCCGAAATTATTGGTGTGTCTAGGAGTACTGTGATTAGCTGGATTAAGAGTGGTAGGATTGTTGCTTATAGTGTTAATGGTAGGTGGAGGATTCCCTATAGCGAAGTTGAGAGGCTTCTTAAGGGTGTTCAGAGGGTTAGACGCGTAGCTATATACGCTAGAGTCTCCTCAAACACCCAGAAGAACGACTTGGAGAGACAGGTTAATGCATTAAAGCTCTGGGTCTCCAAGAACTTTCCAAGCGCTGAATACGTTGTCGTCACGGATATTGCCAGCGTATTGAAGGAGGATAGAAGAGGTTTGAGGAAGCTCATTGAGATGGCTAAGAGGAGAGAGATACAGGCAGTAGTAGTTGCATATAGAGACAGGTTAACCAGATTCGGTTTTGAGTACCTCAAGACATTGTTCAACACTCTCGGCGTAGACATCTACGTGGCATTCCAGGAGGAGCCGAAGGACTATGTTCAGGAGCTTGTAGAGGACTTCGTAGAGATAGTGACTTCCTTCGCCTCTAGAATCTACGGTAAGAGGTCTAAGAGGTACAAAGAGGTGGTGAGCTGTATTGGAGAAGCTGTCAAAGACCATAACTAGAGCTGTTGTTCTTGAATGCTACGCTAACAAATTTGCTAGGAAGGCTCTCAGGGAAATTGAGAGTGCTTATAGAGAGATGCTTGTTGAGATGGTTGAATACGCTGTTAAGTACAAGTCATCGCAGGAGGCACTACATAAAGTCTTCTACGATAAGTTTAGGGAGAGGTTTCCATGGCTACCAACTAGGGTGATTAAAGGCGCTTATAGAGATGCTGTTAGGAGGGCGAAATCATTTAGAGAGCGTAAGAAGAGGGGTAAGGTGCACAAGGATAAACCAGAGGTTAAGAGAGTAACAATAACATACTCCGATTCACAAGACTGGAGACTAGAGAGTGGAGTCATTGAGTTGAGGACTCACAGGGGCTGGGTAGAACTCCGCTACAGAGACCACAAACAGCTACACAGATACCTCTACGGTGGCTGGAGACTAGCTAGCGAGTTGAGGTTCAAGATCCTAGGTAGGAAGATAGTTGTGTATCTATCGTTCACTAAGAGCTTTGAGGTTAGCTACAACCCTAAGAACGTTGTTGCTGTAGATGTTAACGAAAACAACGTTACTATTGCTCTCTTTAAGGATGACGCTCTTGCAGATGTCTATAGGGTTGAGACAGGTCTTGGAAGAATCGTTATTGCTTACTCTGAGAGGAGGAAGAGAATATCCTTAAGCAAGTCAACAAAAGTTAAGGAGGTTAAAAAGAGGCTCAAGAAGCTTAGAGAGAGGGAGAGGAAGCTGGATGTGTTGAGGAAGACAGCGAAGTTCGTAGAGAGACTAGCTGTTGAGAACAGAGCTATTGTAGTTGTTGGCAACATTAACGAGAAGGCTAAGAAGAGGATGGAGGAGGACGCTGGCAACAAGCTGAGGCACAGGATTCACCAGTGGAGCGTTAAGAAGTTAATTGAGCTGCTCGATGAGAAACCTATACATGTTGTTAAAGTTTCTGAGAAGGGAACATCATCCAGAGACCCATTCACAGACAAAAAGATTAAGAGATTCGAGCCCCTGATGATCCGCACTGCGGTGAAGGGGTTCAAGAGAGTAAAGCTAGTGAAAATAGTTCTCAGAATAGCAAAGATAGGTGAAAGAGCTCTTGAGAGAGATGTTGTAGGAGCTATAAACATTGGATTGAAGTACCTAAACTCAGATGGGAGCCCCATGGCGTTGGGCTCGACTGGGGCCCATGAGGTGCGGATGAAGCTAGTGATCCCGCACCGAAGCTCAACCCCGCAGACTTGTTTAAAACTATCTACAACTATTCACAAATATTGAAAGCGGGGAAACGCTTCTGAAAAGCTCTATAAGGCTGCTGAAGAGGCTGTGAAAGCCGTTGCTGTAGCCCTTAAACCGCCTGAGGCCGAGGAGGTTGCTAAGAGGGGTGGGTGGACAACAGGTCTTCTCGAGAGTGCCGTGGTGAACATTATGAGGAGACTCGAATTAGACGAGCTTTACCACTGGTGGGATTCTGCATGCAAGCTACATGTAGATGGCTTTCACGAGGCTAAGCTGAGAGGCGATGGTGTGAGACTAAGACTTAGAGATGTGGAGGCATTAGTTAATCTAGCAAAGAAGATGCTTAAAACATATATTCTCAAATAGCCTACGCATCTTACAGCCTTAAACAATGCACTATACTATATACATCACCACCTCAGTGCACAGCGTGAGTGGAGGTAAGCTGTAAAGCTTTATTATAACTCTAAGCAAAGCTCTTATTGGTGCTACTGAAATGGGTCTCGTCTGGATCGATGCCGTTATCAGGAGCCCCTCCACAGATAGGGCTACAATTGTAAAAGCCCTTGTAGATACTGGTGCTACTCTCAGCGTGATTCCTAGAAAAATTGCTGAAGAGCTTCAGCTACCTGTGATAGGTAGGAGGAGAGTTGTGACAGCTAAAGGAGTTACAGAGCTTGAGGAGTGCATAGGCGTCGTAGAGGTCATGGGTAGAAAGGCGTATTCACACATACTCGTATCAGACGACATAGATGTAGCACTCATAGGAGCAGTAACCCTCGAAACCATGGGCCTCGAAGTAGACCCAGCCACGGGGAGGCTTAAGGAAGCCAAGACATACTTACTCTAGAAGACATAACAATGAGGATACTGTTCATAACACCATCCTACTATTCACACATAGGTAGCGTAGAGTATAGTATTAAATTATGCAGGAAATTCTTATGGGATTAAATCGTGTAGTTGTGGTGTGAGAGGTTATTATGGTGAAAAGGATTATATTTAAAGTTGTTTTGAGAAGTAGATTTCTGCAATATAGGGGTTCTTACACTATTTGCCTGTCTCTAAAGGCTCTTGCTAAGGTCTACAGAGCCATGTTTATCCTAGCTAATGATGTCTTTGTTCCAACTCTTTGGGGTGCAAAGTTTGTGTTACCGAAGAGCCGCTCCTTTGCTGAAAGCAGGTACTTAACAATCATGCTTGGTCTTGTTGAACCTCAATGGAGAGACTACTTCGATAAGTACATTGTCAAAGCTAAGCACTTCATCGACGTAGGAGCAGCAAGCGATGCCTACTACACCATCAGAGCCTGTAAACTAAACCCCTCAATCAAAATAATCGCTGTAGAGCCCCTATCCATAGAATATAAGTACATGTTACGCAACATCGCATTAAACTCCTGCACACACAATGTGATACCATTAAACATGGCCCTCTCATCAACCGAAGGCATAGTCACAATCTCGGGACAAGAAATTCCATGCACAACAATAGATACGCTGGTTCAAAAACTACGTTTGCCATGCATAGATGTTATAAAGATCGATGTTGAAGGAGCAGGGGCTGAAGTAATGAAAGGCACTACCGAAACCATTATCAAATGCAAACCAGTGATATTCTTCGAAGTACATAATAAAGCAGAAAGATTAGCTGTACGAAAACTAGAAAGTACGGGATATAGAGTTATCAAGCAATATGGAGAGATGTTCCTATTAATACCTTTTCATACTTGAAGGTTAATACATGGAATATACTAGGTTTTGTCTATGACCACAAAGATTTTTGTTGGTACTCCGTCGTATAATAGGGGCAAAATATTTCGCTACTGCATAAGGTCTTTTACTAAGAGTAAGCTTATCAAAGGCTTTATCCTTGTCATTGATGCTTCTTCGGATATTGAGAAGGGGCTCTATGTTCAGGCTTTGAAGGGGCTGGTTGATAGAGGTTTTGAGGTTATATACGATATTAATGTTGGTAGGAGGGGGTCTACGAGAGCACGTAACCTGGTCTTGGATATGGCTGAGAGGAATCTGGGTTCTAGGGATATCCTTCTTCTCTACGATGATGACTATATCTATGCTGGTGATAAATCAGTTATTCCGGTTCTTTACTGGCTTAAGAATGGAGAGGTAGGGATTGTAGGGGGAAGAGTAGTAAATTTGAGAAAGAGAAGGATTGATCCAGATTTCGCTCTTAACATACCTTACCTAGCCGATGCACTAACAAGGTTAACAGGATTCATATTCTTGAACACAAAGCATGGACCTAGATACGTTGACTACACCACACCATTAATGGCATTACGGGTTGAAATCCTTAGCAAGGGTGTAAGATACGATGAAAGCTATGGTGGTATTGGATATAGGGAGGAGAGCGACTTGCAGAAGCAGATAAAGAAGCTTGGGTACGAAATAGTCTTTGAGCCAAGGTTTTACGCATATCATTTAGCTATTGAAAGTGGTGGGAATAGGTACTCGGATCTCGAGGACAGGATGTATTGGAAATGGAGGAACCACACGTACTTTATGAATAAGTGGTGCTACCCAATACATAAAAAAATCCTCAGTTATACGATACTAACGTGCTATGCCCTACTGAATGAGGCACCGGCATTAAGAGGTATAGTGAAGGCTGCAAGGGTAAGACAATGAAAATAATTCATGTATTTCATAACTATTACCCTGTTGTAGGAGGATTAGAGAGAGCTGTTCAAAGCCTTGCTGAGGAGCTTGCTAAGATGGGTCACGAAGTCCATGTGATTACAAGTAGGTTTGGTGCCGAGGACAGACCGAAAGAGGAGGTTGTAAACGGAGTTCATGTTCATAGGGTAAAGGCTTTAAGTATTCACTTCCCTGACCTCACATACCCCTTGGAATATGTGGAGAATGCTCTTAGAGATGCTGATATTGTTCATGGTCACAGCCAAAACAGTTTATTCACGGTTAAGATTATTGAAAAAACAAAGAGTCTAGGAGTTAAAACAGCTATGTACTTCATGGCTGTTGATGCTCTCTACGATCATCCAAACCCTTTGGTTAGATTCTTAGGGCCTTACTACGCTAAATACGTGCTTAGGAAAGCTATTGGATTGTCTGATATTAGGTTTGTTAGGAGTTTGAGGGATCGAGAAATACTGAGCAAGAAGTATGGTGCTGAAGCAGTATTTATTCCTGATGGGGTTTCAGAACAGCTTTTATCTCATAGATATTGCGGGGATAAGTTTAGGAGTCTCTATGGCATAGACGATGATTATGCTCTCTATGTAGGTAGATTACACCCTCTTAAAGGTGTTGATGTACTAATAAAGGCTTTGCATCATATTGTTGAGAACTCTATTAACTTAAAGCTTGTGGTTATAGGTCCTGGAAATGCGGGTTCATATAGAGAGCTTGCTCAAAAGCTCGGTGTAGATAAGAATGTTCTCTTCCTGGGGTTCGTAGATGAAGAGACAAAGATTTGTGCTATAGACGGTTCACTAGCTGTTATTGTGCCAAGTGTTTGTGACTATGTTGAAGTTTATCCAATGATAATATCTGAGGCTTGGGCTCGAAGCAAAGTAGTTATAGCAACAAGGGTTGGAGGTATACCATATAGAGTCAAGCACATGGTGAATGGATTGCTAGTTCCGCCTAAGGATCCTAAAGCATTAGCTGAAGCAATAATAACGCTATTGCAAAACAAGGAACTTGCTACTAGGTTAGGTAGTGAAGGCAAGAAGGAAATTGTGACATGGAAGGAAGTAGCAACCAGAATGTTGAATGTATACAAAGGCTATGCTTAGTTGGTGATTGAGGGAAGGACTCTATGCATGCACTAGTAACAGATGGAGCAGGTTTCATAGGTGGCCACCTTGTTAGTAAGCTTGTTAAGGATGGATATAGGATGAGAGTAGTCGATAACCTTAGCAATGGCAGGATAGAGAACGTAAAGCATCACCTAGAGTTAAACAGTATCGAGCTGATCATAGGCGATTTGAAAGATCTACAGGCAACGTTAAGAGTTGATGAGGGAGTTGATGCCGTTTTCCACTTTGCTGTAAACCCAGAGGTTAGGGTAAGCACAATGAATCCAAAGATACACTTCAACGAAAACATTGTCGCACATTCAACCTGCTAGAAGCTATGAGAAGGAAAGGTGTGAAGGATAAGCTAAGACGATGAAATTATTATTATCTAAAAGGGAGGTTATATTTGAATTTCTTAGCAAGATGCCGATGATTAGTGAAAGAATTTTAGCAATTATCCGAAGCAATTTACTAAAGATGTTGGCCAAGGCTCCGCCTTACATTTACTTGCAGCTTGATAAAAATCTTTGCGTGTATTTTCCATCTGATAGTTTTGGAGCTTTAGAGGAGAATTTACTTATAGGTCACAACATATATTTTGACATTCCCTCCATAGCTGAGGCGGACACGATTATTGATCTAGGTGCGCATGCTGGTAGTTTTACCATCTATGCTATACTGTATTCAAAGCCTGGAGCAAGAATTATAGCTGTTGAACCTAGCAGTAATAACTTTGCACTTCTGCTTGCAAATCTCAAGCTCTTCGAGAACGTTATTAAGGAGAAGAGGCTTGAGATTTTAGCTTTAAAGAAAGCTGTATGGAGTTATAGAGGGGTGTTGAAGTTTGTTGATGTGGGTTGGAGCGAAGGCGGTTATGCAACTCCTTCTCAGAGTGTTCATAGCAAAGTCCATGTTGAGGCAATTACGCTTGATGATATATTAAATCTTAGTAAAGGAAAAATTTTAATAAAAATGGATATAGAGGGTGCAGAGGTAGAAGTTCTAAATTCGTCAAAAGAATTAAATAAGGTGCACGCACTAGCAATAGAAGCTCATGGCAACGAGCAAGCCTTAATTAAAATACTTAATAAGCATGGCTTTAAAACCAAAATTGTAACATACAAACTAAATCCTCAACTGTGTAGATACTGGTTAAGGATAAAACCAAGGCATTATGGAATTATCGTAGCTCTCTACAGATTCCTAGTATCATCTATTATTATGCCCACAATTACCTTAATTAAAGCAGTTAATGCAAAACAAAGACAATTAAATAGTAAATAATAAGATATTTATTAATGCTGATCCGGAGGAATACCTAAGGATCTCAAGCTTCAAAGACTCGGTGAAAATTCTTTTAAGGAAGACTACAAAAACTGAACACCTTAAGGCTCTTAGCATACCCCATAGTAAAGCTAAGACCAGGTCTAAGACAGTTGATAGTAGCTGTTGCAACAAAGGCTCGAGAATCAATGGCGCAGGTACTGGGGAGATGGTGATGAAGGTATCCATTGTTGTTCCAAGTAAGGGATGCACATATCTTAGGTATTTGCTTAGAGGTTTGAGGAGTCAATCATACCCATCCTTTGAGGTTATTCTGGTTCTCAAGGATTGTGATCTTAGGGCCGTGGAGAGTTTATGTCAGGGTTACTCCCTCAATTGTGTTGTTATTGAACAGAGAGAAGGTTACTTTACTCATGCCCTTAACTTGGGTAAGAGGGAGGCTAAGGGAGATATAACGATATTTACTGATGATGATGTTATACCCCTGCAGAAATGGATAGAAAGGTATATTAAATCGCATACTCTCTATAAGCATGTTGCTGGAGTGTGTAGCAGGGATATCTACATAGACTTAGGAAGTGTAAGGCTGCTACCTATACCTGATGATAGACCTGAAGTAAAGCTCTATCGGTTTTTCATTAGATCTTGGCTTGAACAACCCCTTCCACTACTAAAGAAGTATAGGTTAGGAGTATACTTAACGAAGAAACTAGACACAGCACATGGCTACGGCATACCAAACAAAACCTGCTACTCACTACCACTCAGAGGGGCTAACATGAGCTTTAAAACAAGCCACATCTACGATGTTTGGTTCCCAGAGCACAAACTATTGAAGAAGGCACCAGGAAACGAGCAGTACTTTGCTCTGCAACTAATTCTCAAAGGATTTGACATAGTATATGTCCCTAATAATCCTGTTCTTCATATTGCAAGAAGCGAAAGCTTGTCGAGAACTAGGTATATAGAGGAGCTGAGGAAAGAATTCGAAATTATGAAGAGCCTCTATAGGGAGCTTCTTCAGAGGTATGGTGTAAGAGTTTGAGGGTAGCATTAGTATCTTCAGGTCTTGTACCAGTACCACCGATTAGGGGTGGTACTGTAGAGGAGTATGTATATCAGCTCTCAAGACATTTAAGAAGGTTTGGAGTTTTGATGCTGTGGTTATAGATGCTAATTATGATAATGATAAGCTTGTCTATGAGGAGCTTAATGGTGCTCAGATTGTAAAGGTACCATCGGCTAAACCATTTGTAAGCTTCAAGGAGAGGATCATTAAGGAACTTCTATTTGGAAATGCTGTTGCAATGTACATTAGTAGGGAGGATTTTGACATTGTTCACGCTAATACTGCTTGGGCTGGTTTCGCATTAGCACTACATAAAAGGCTTCCACATACTCTTAAAGGCTGTGAAAGAGCTAGGTAAACAAGATATTAGGCTACGTATTTTTCTTGTTGGAGAATACAACTATAGCAACTTAAGGATTTTGAATGAGCTGAGAAGCAAGTATCAGTGTTTAGAGATGCGGGTGCTGGGCAAAGTAAGTCATGAGAAGATCATGGAGTTGCATAAAGAGTCGTGGGTTCTTATATTTCCTTCGATTACAGAGGAGCCTCTACCATACGCAGTTGTTGAAGCAATGGCTTTGGATACAATACTTGTAGCTTCTAGTGTTGGGGGTGTACCAGAAATTATTGGTAATTGCTCCGCAAAGAAGTTCTTGTTTAAACCAGGAAGCATTGATGACCTTATCGAGAAATTAAAGATCCTTGCATTACAATCCAAGGAAAACATTTTAGGTTTTGCTATGGGGTGTAGGAACCGCATTATAGAAATATTCAATAAAGATAACATAAAGAGGAAGATAGTTGATGTATTCAAGGAGCTTTAAATTGGTATATAAGATCTAACTAGTGTGATACGGTATGGGCTCCCGGTACTCATTAACAAAGTTTCTGCACATATTCATAATCATAAGCATTGTTTCAGGTTACGCATTCCTAAGCTATTACTACTATAGGGGTGTTCTAACTATTAATCAATTCTTTGTTGCATCCATTACTGCTCTACTAGCAATTTCATCAGTAATTACATTGCTTAAGCCTATTCAACGAAAAACACCTCCGAACCTCAACCTAAAATGGCTCGTATATGTATTGCCAGGCACAGTACTCATTCTTGCAATTGTAGACATCTACCTATTTAAACATCTAAGTATGTTCTCGATCCTATCACTCATAATAACCTTTATGATACTAATATTATCGAAGCGTGACCTTGACATAGCCCTATTTGGGGCCGCAACGCTAGTAATGATTATAGCTTTTCTCTACAGCATTTACATGCCTAGCTTTGGTAATGATACTTGGCGTGATGCTATTCAAGCTATGCAAATAGTTGAAAGAAGAGGATTGAGAGATTTAACTGTGTTTCATACTGCGTATCCGTTTCCATTAGTTTCACTGCTATATGCCGTGCATAGCATTGTAACTAATGTGGATACTATTTGGTCTAGCAATGTTATGGGAATTCTCTACATTCTTTTGCTTACCCTATGGATTTATTTACTGTCTAAGAAGCTGAATACAGAGCATCATCGAGTAGCAAGCTTGTTAGTTCTAATCACACCTTTGATCGTTATCTGGTCTGTAGGGTTCATACCTCAAGCATATGCCCTTTTAATGGCGTTACCACTACTATTCCTAAAGCTTCACATCATAATTGTGATGATCTTAACCCTAGCTCTCATGTTTGGACATGGAGGCGTGGCTCTATGGACCTTAGGCATATTCGCAATTTTATTTATATTTATAAAGATGCTCGGTGCTAAAGCCTCGGCACATACCTTCCTTCAGCAACTCAGTATAAAGCTAGCACTATTCCTCGTAACATTTAGCGTTTATGCTACCTACACAGTGATTGTAATGGTTTTAAAAGGAGCTGTGACAAACATTTTTGAAGCAGTTATAGCTCTTCTACGCGGTGAAAGAATATTAATTGCGACACCCCCTATTCAAGCCCAAGCCCCTATAACCTCAATCCTAGGAGTCATACCTATAGCTATCCTCGTAACACTAGGTCTGGTAAGAATGCTTGAAGAAAATGACATTCTTCTACGCTTACTTGCATTCATCTCTTTAGCTGGATTAGCAGTAGCGTATGTAGGTGCCGTGGCATTCCCCGCACTTGACCTGCCTAGATACCTAGGACTAGGCTCAACAACATTACTAGCAATACTATCGCCACAAGCATTTCAGTCTCTAATTAGGAGAGGAAAAGTTGGTACGGGCTATGCTTACGCACTACTGCTAATGGCAATCTTATCTTTTGGATTCGCTGGAACACTAATGCCTGGAAATCCGTATACAGTGAATCCATACTCTGGATGGTCTATCTCAGGACTTATCACACATAGTGAAGCACAAGAGTTAGATAATATAGCTTTTAAGCTATGTTGCAACAACTACTTACTGGATTGGAGATCAGGAGCATACATAAGTTACAAGTACTTGTGGATACAACCACTATCTAGAGGCTTCTATAACCCAGAGGCTCAGGGCTTCTTCACATACGCGGGGAGCTATGGATTTTTAGTAACACCTGAATACCTTACAAATTTCAATGGGGTACTAATATTTCGTCAATCATCGCTAAACATGCTTGAAGCCTACTCTCCTAGAACTGATGTGTTCTTAAACAATATGATAGACAAGGTGTCAATACTTTATATGTCTTCTCAAATCAGAGTTATCTTATTTAAATAACTGTAAAGGTGCTTTGAAGATGAGAAGTACGCATACTCATGAATCTGGGGGTTCTACTAGTTACACCGCGTGGAGTACAAGGCTCTATGATGAGAAACATAAGATCGCTGTAGTGATGCCTGGAGCAATAGGAGGAGTTAAGCAAACTGTTAAAAAACTCATAAAAGGACTTAGATTGGAAGGTTTCTATGTTGAGCCCATAGAACTACGTGGTAGCAATCTCATGGACATAACTGCTTCTGATCTAAGAAATACTAATATCTTGAGAAGATTCGATAGCATTATTTACATGGGATCTATACCTTGGCCCAGCCATCTATTTATCGATAACCACGTGAAAACTATTCTATTTGTTCATGGATTTGTAAAAGACGAGCTTCTTAATGCAATTAAACATGGAAAATTGCGTAGAAAGATAGGGGCTGTTTATCTACTTGGTCTCTGGGATTTTTCCAGGGCTATGAATAGGGTTGATGTGTTTATATGTCGCTGTCCCACATCGTGCGAAGTAAATAGGATAGAGAAGAATTATATTCTTTTACCAGAGTTTGTTTTCTCTGATGAAGTAAAATTCTTCGAGGAGTTTATTAGAAAACATAGTGAAGAACAAAAAGATGACCACCCTCATTCAATAGTGAGGTTAATAACATATACTTCTTATGCTGAATCACCCAGATTACTAAAACCACGGCATCTCGAATACCTCGCTAAACTCGTTAGTAAACATGTGGATAGAAGAATAGAATTATCTGTTATTGATCCTAGAAGAGAAAGCGGTATCGTGAGAATGGGAGAAAATCTCATAATTAGATATATTAAGCCTATGCCCAAGGAAGAATTTTATAAATTCGTTATAAATGCTGATCTATTCATAGAGTTATGCGTTGACGAAGAACTTAGAAATACCAGTATAGAAGTAGCATTGCTCGAAACACCGGTGGCTAAGTTAACTCATCCGAAATATATAAGTAGACAAGATTACGGTGAGGATGATTTCATCCAAGAGTATTCATCCAAGAAACTTGTTGAAAGACTTGTCGACTACTTAAATAATATTGAGTACTATAAACCATACTATGCAAAAAAACTCAAAACCTTTATCCTGAAACATAGAACGTGGGATGCAGTTAAAAAACCTTTAATAAAGCATATTAAAGATGCTGACAAGATCTACACAAGCATAAAACACTGCTCCGGGGCTAGTATAAGGTGAGATTTAATGAATGATATATATGAGAGATATCTAGGATCACTTTTTATAAGACTTAATATTCCCTCGAGAGAAGCTTTTGAATATATGGCCCAATGTTACCTTGATTGGTATGGTCCCTATCTTACAAAAAATAAAGATGCAAGAATTCTTGATTTTGGATGTGGCATGGGGCATTTCCTGTATTTCCTAAAGAAGATGAGTTATAGTAACTTCATTGGCATTGATATAAGTCCTCAACAAGTCGATTTTGTAAGGAAGTATATTACCAACAACGTTATCTTAGCAGATGGTTTTGATTTTCTAAAGGAGTCTTTAAGAAAGGGAGATTACTTCGATATAATAGTCTTAAATGATGTAATAGAGCACATTCCCAAAGTAAAGATACCTGAGCTCCTTCAACTAATGTTTAACGTTCTTAAACCCGGTGGTAAGGTATTCATTAAAACAGACAATATGGGGAATCCATATAATCTAAGGAGTAGGTATATGGATTTTACCCATGAGATTGGATTTACGGAGCACAGTCTTTATGAAGTTCTTTATATGGCTGGTTTAGAAAAATCCGTGTATTTGGAGCTAGAGAACCTTGTGGAAGAGGGATCAAAGTATGGATCATGAGGTTAATGAACAGCTCTTTTCACGTTTTTCTGAGATCATTATTCCGCGTTCTCTTAATTCCTCCACCGGAAATTCTAGATAAAGATATTATAGCCATAGGTGAGAAGCCCTAGTGAATAATATGAGTTATTGTGAGGGGAAAGAGAGTGAGTAGTGCACGAGGAATTATTAGTGTTCCAGAAAATTTAAGGATGAATACTTATTAATGAGGTAGAAACTCAACAAGGCTTATGAAGTATAAAGGAAGCGCCGGCTGAGTGATATCGATGGTTTTCCTTCTTAGATTTGATGATATATGTCCTACTATGAATTGGAGGATATGGCTTGAAGTAGATGGATTACTTTTGGAACGAAATATCAAGCCCATAATAGCTGTGATACCCGATAATAAAGATCAGGCTTTCTTAATGGAGAAGGAGAAAGAGGATTTCTGGAGTTACGTAAAGGAGAGGCAGAAAATCGGCTGGATTACCGGGGTTCATGGATATCAGCATTTATGTGTTACTAGGAACGGAGGTATATTAGGTATTAACTTTTGTAGCGAGTTTGCAGGTCTTAGCGAGGAGGAGCAGGAAGATAAAATAGTTAGGGCACTTGAGATCTTTAGAGCCAACAATGTTACGCCAGACTTGTTTATCGCACCATGGCACTCATTCGATTACACGACCCTGCGTGTATTGAGAAAGCATGGTATAGGTGTGATCTCTGATGGGTTCTCTCTTTATCCTTTTGTTCACCATGGTGTCTTATGGATTCCACAGCAACTATGGTGGTTCCCCAAGAAAACACCACCTATTGGGGTGTGGACAATACTGTTTCACCCAACTTTTGGAGGGAAAGCGAATTGAAACTATTCAAGGCTGATTTAGAGAAATTCCGCAATAGGATTGCAGATCCTACAACCATTATTACTCATTATAGGGATAGGAGAAAATCTTTAATCGATAGAATAAATATTTGGAGAAAAATACTACTACATTAGGCTGAATAAAGGCTGAGTAAATTGCGGATCGTTATCCTCGTTTCTCTGTTTCCCCCAAAGTGGTTGGCTGGCACAGAGATAGCTACATATAATATCGCGAAGTATCTGGCTAGAAAAGGGCATGAGGTGCACGTGATAACCTCGTGGGATGAGGGTTTGCCTAATGAGAGCTTTGAGGAAGGATTTTATGTGCACCGTATACGTGTTCCTAGGCTGAGAATCGGAGGTTATACTTTGCACGCGTTGAGAGAACTGTTGTTAATAAAGGAGTTAAGTCCCGATATTGTGCATGCACAGAGTATACCGAGGGGAACGGCCTGTGTTCTAGCTAGGAAATTATTTGGCATACCCTGTGTTGTCTGGGGACGGGGTTCCGATGTGTATTTGCCTTGGAGATTTAAGGAAGTACTATCTAAGTTTGTGCTGAGGAACGCTGATGCCTTAATTGCTTTAACAGGGCACATGAAGCAGAAGATGATTGAGCTGCTTGGTAAAGAAAGATGCGATATATTCGTTATACCAAACGGTATAGACTACGAGTTCTTTAGTAGCTACTTGGGGAAGCAAGGTTCTGTCACCTCAGAGCCGGGAAACAACAAGAAGGTAGTGCTGTATGTTGGTAGGTTAGATCCTGTGAAAGGAGTTAGATACCTAGTTCAAGCCATGGGAATTCTAAGAGATAGGGGTCTTAGAAACGCGAAGTTACTAATCGTAGGAGACGGCTCAGAGAAGAAATACTTAGAGGAACTCGTTAAAAAACTAGGCTTGGAAGACTACGTAGTATTCGCTGGCAAGGTTTCCCATGAGAAAATTCCAGAGTATATGGCATTAGCAGACGTATTTGTTTTGCCCTCATTGTCTGAGGGGTTTCCGACGGTGGTTTTAGAGGCGATGGCTATGGGTCTTCCGGTGATTGCTAGTAGAGTTGGGGGTTTACCGTGGATTATTAAAGATGGTGATAACGGCTTCTTAGTTGAACCCCGTAATCCACACGAAATAGCTGAGAAAATTACTTTTCTCTTAATTAATGATGATCTAAGAACTTATATATCTAGACGCAATATAGAGAAAGCAAGAGAGTATAGCTGGGAAAATATAGTTAAAAAATTGGAGAAAGTATATACCCATATATATTGCCAGGGATAATCATGTGCCTAAGAAAAGGTGGGATTTAATGAATGATATATATGAGAGATATCTAGGATCACTTTTTATAAGACTTAATATTCCCTCGAGAGAAGCTTTTGAATATATGGCCCAATGTTACCTTGATTGGTATGGTCCCTATCTTCCAAAGAATAAAGATGCAAAATTCCTTCTAGACTTTTCAAACAATCATTTGTGCAATATAGAAGTGTTTGATCATGAAAATCGTTTATAATGCAATTGACCCTGAAGCCTATGAAATGAGACATAGAAAAACTACGCTGAAGCCCATATGTATTACCACTGGAAACCTACAATATCTAAACTTATATTATTAGCTTGTAGAATCCTGCACAAGTATGGTACGGAGGTAGAAGCAATAGATATTGGTTGTGGAACAGGCGTTTATACAGAGCTAATTTCAAAATGCACGGAAAAGCAATAGGCTTAGACATATCGAAAAACATGCTTGAATATGCTAAGAAAAAGCGTAAAGGGCTAAATCTAATACTTGGTGATGCACATTTGCTTCCATTCAGAGATGAAAGTTTTCATCTCGTAGTCTCAATAGGTCTCATGGAATATGTCCAGAAAGACATTGTTTTAAAAGAGATCGCAAGAACTATGAAGAAAGGAGGTCTTTTAATTATGGTCGCTCCAAATAAATATAGTGCATATGGATTACCGATTAAGATAATAGCCAAAATTTTAGAAGAAAATATATTGCAAGAGAGCCCTCGTTCAGAGAGATGACAAACCTTTTCCATCAATTAGGTTTTAAGCTAGTCTGGTATAAAATGGATGATGGACTTGTCTTTATTCCTAGTTTTCTAAATAGAGCAATAGATATGAATATATATTTTCTAGTAGAGAATGTGTTAAAACTGACCCTTAAAAGAAATCCTTTCAGCAACGCGATGCTGTTTCTTCTACAGAAGAAATAATTCTTATAGATCCTAATACAAGTAGTAAAGATATGCCACAGACGAAAGACTATTATGTTGACATTGAAGCTACTATGAGGCCTATCATGATATGATGATTAGAAAGTTGTTATCTTAGGTTTCTTTTAAAGAGTTGATCAAATGATAAGACTTCTTTAGCAAAGCTATTCTAAGAGTGAATTAGGGGAGTCGCGAATGCGATGTAGATTAGCTTTTGAATATCCTAAGAAAGTTGCTGACACATATATCTCACAGAAGTTAAGGGTTGCTGATTTAACTAATGTGTGCTTGGAGGAGACTTAAAAATCCATGCTATAATCAAAGCCTTTTACCTCTACCTTTGTAATCATGCAGATTTATATACAAGCAAAAGCTTGAATAATATTCAGTGATAAATTTGTCTCGTGTGGGGATTGTTGGCGGTAGCGGATATATAGGTGGTGCTATAGCAAGAGAGTTATCAAAGAAGCACGTTGTAAAAGTTATTGATATTAGAGAACCTATCTGGAATATAAAAGATTGCAATGTATCTTTCTGTAGGTGTGATATCAGAATATTTGAATGTGTTCAAGAATGTTTACAAGACGTTGATATTGTGATACATACTGCTATTATTCAGATTCCTAGGATTAACGAGGAGAAGAGGCTGGGCTTTGAGGTAAACTACATTGGTACCATGAATGTCTGTGAAGCTGTTTACAGGAGCCCAAAGGCTAGAGGCCTCGTACTAACTGGTTCTTGGCATGTCTTCGGGGAGTCTGGCCTCACCGGTGTGGTTGATGAGTTTTTTGGCTATAGACCCGATAAAGTCGAGGATAGGGCCAGGTTATACGTGTTCTCGAAGATAGCGCAGGAGGTTATTGCCCGCTACTACGATGAGATGAGCGATAAGGTCTACGGGGTTGTAAGGCTCGGCACTGTCCTAGGGGAGGGCATGCCTGAGAAAACGGCTGCGAACATATTCATTGAGAAGGGGTTGAAGGGTGAGCCTCTAACACCATACAAGCACAGCATGTACAGACCGATGCTCTACGTTGATGTGAGAGATGTAGTGAGGTCCTTCGACATATACGTAAATAAAATACTGAACGGTGAAGTTGAGAAGCACGGCAGTAGCCTTGGTGGAGTACTTAACCTTGTATACCCAGAACCAGTAACAATACTAGAGCTCGCCGAAATAGTTAGAGACACCATTGTCAGGCTCACAAATGGTAAAATAATCCCGAAAATAGAGATAGTGGATCAAGGCCTACAACCACTCTTCACGGAGGACTCTAAATATAAATTTAAAGTAGATATATCAAAAACCATGAGGTTCCTAGGCGTAGAAAAGCTCATAGAGCCGAGGAAAAGCATAGAAGATCTCGTGAGGCTCAGGCTTCGATATAGAATGTAACGTTCTAGGTGCGTTCGCTACTTGAGAGAACAATTAAATTCCTCTTGAGGCCCTACTAATGGGTGGCATATTCGGGTGTTTTGGTAATAAATGTAATGATATTTATCCAGAACTTGAGGCATCATTAGATAAAAGTAGAGGCAATATATTACACGTAATACGGGGGCGAAATTATGTTATGGGTATTCAAGAGCACCATTTTATTGATGCTGATACTAGAGGTTACGATAGTGATAAAGTCGCAATAACATTTTTCAGCGACACAGCAAAACCGGATTTCCGATCAATAGAGAGCCATTATTTAAATAACGGATTTAAAGGATTGACTCTCATACTGCTTCAATCAGTGAATGCGGACTATGCTTTAACACTATTTGATCTTGGGAAGAAAAGAGCTTTCTTAATATGTGATCCTATTGGTATTAGGAAACTGTACTATACCATAATAAACAATGCTCTTATTTACTCATCATCACTAAAACACCTGGTTAGTCTTCTTGAGAAATATAATTTATTTAAAGACATGGATAGCTACATTGATGCCCAAGCGCTTAGAGTATACTTGGCTTATGGGGTATTACCAATAGATTTAACCCTAATTAAATACATATACAAGTTGCAAATGGATAAAGCTGTTTCTTTTGATGTAGTCGACTCTAAACTCGCGGAGATCACAATAGCTACTCAGGTTCAGAGTTATTCTGAGGTTATGGAAGAAGGACTAATTAAGAGAACATACGAGCTTCTTCAAACATCAATAAAAGAGAGAGCTGAGGGTTCCAATGCAATTCTTCTTAGTGGAGGTATAGACTCTGGGTTGATTGCCTCTATTCTTATAAGTACGTGTCCTAATTGCCAAAATATTGCTGTAAACGTATACTATGGTTCCTATAGTGAACGTGAAAACGCACGGAAAATCTCACAATATCTAGGGATAAAGTTAATTGAAAAGGGGGCTTCCTTAGATTCGCCAGAACTATCTAAGTTGCTTAATGAAACTGTAAAATTTCTCGATGAGCCTAATGCGAGGGGCAATTTCATTGGACGCTATTATGCTCTACAGGAACTCCAAGAATATGCGAGCGCGGCATTCTTGGGTGAAGGTGGCGATGAATTATTCTTGGGTTACTGGCCTAATTATTGGTACTGGTACCAACAACCTATTGTAGTCCTAGCATCGCTTCCTTTTGTAAAGATGCTAATTAAAATTATTAGTAATGTTGTCGAAAAAGTAAACATAAATATGTTAAATAGAATCATTAGTGCTGTAGAGAGTTCGGAAAATATTGATCTGGCATTGATGACGCGGTTTATGAATACCAACTATTTTACCCTTAAATCTCTTTTCCCCCATAGTGATCCGAAAGACTTCGCTGATCAGAGGATGATTTTAAAGGTTAAGCCGTATCCTGATATAATTTCGAGAACCAGTTTCCTTCTATTTATGCTCCTTACGCAATCAGATGTAACTGTGGATGAGAATGTGTGCTCAAGATTAGGGCTGAAATTAAAGCTACCATATCTGGATCCAAGGCTTGCGGGATTTGCGTTTTCTCTAGATTCTAGGTACAAACTTAAAGGGAATACTACAAAGTACCTATTGAGAAAGGTTGCAGAACAGTACAGACTCTTACCACTGGAGATTATTCAACAAAAAAAGAAGGGGTTTACTACTCCATTTTTTACTGAGGGTTTTGACAAGGAACTGCTTCTGCAAGAGTTAAGGGAATGCGCACGTAACACTCACAATATCTTTTTGAGAAAAATTTTTTATTACTCGGGTGGATCTAATGACTTATCCTTAATGATAAAAGCACTTGTATTGTGTAAATGGTATGAAAATTTAAAGGGTGTATTTTAGATGCCCCCAGATATTTTAGAGCAAGAAGAACGAGAATCTTTCATGGAAAAAGTATATGACTTTCAGGCTAAGCAACAGATAGAAGATGGAGGAAAAGTGTGGGTGGGTAATAGATACAAGATTTTATATGTCTTTAAACGGGCAAAGAAGTATTTGAAACCTGGAATGCATGTTTGCGAAATAGGTTTTGGTGAGGGTTATTTACTTTTACTGTTGAGGTCTTCAGGGCTGAACTTAAAGATCGTTGGAATCGATGTCTCTGAGTACTTGGTTGTGAAGCTTTTGCGTTTCAAGGTATATGGGATCGATTTGATTAAGCACGACATATCTAAACCTGTTAATGAAGACTTGGTGCAAAGATTTGATGTAGTATTTGCTCTTGATGTGCTTGAGCATGTAAAGGACTTAGACAAGGCTATTGAGAACATCCATAAGCTCTTAAAACCCTATGGCTTCTTGATAGTGACAGTACCTTGGAAAGAGAACCTGACTGACAGCATGGTTATGTGTCCCTTCTGTCACCGTACATTCCATAGATGGGGTCACTATCATTCCTTCCACTCTATGGATGATGTTTATAGGATGCTTGGGAAATACTTCAAGGTCGTCGAGTACAGCTTCCCATCCACGGCACTAGAAGAGAAATTTAAAACACTCTTAAAGAAAACAATATTTAGAAGAAAGTATTATAAGGACGGGTTCCCCAATTTCCAGGCTACATTATTTTTCGTTGCACAGAAAATATAAAACAAAATAAATATTTTTACTCTATCCTTCTTAGTTCAAATATTACTGTTCCTTCATAGGTATAGGTCCATCTTGAATTCATGCACTGGACATACCCTACGTCGTCTCCCTCGCTACTTATACCCAGAGCTCTTGTCGATATACCCTTTAAGAAGGTGCTAGCAATGTGAGCATTGAGGTCAATGCGTGTAATTATATTCCTCTACCAGTACCTCCTGATATATTGCTCCTCAACTAGGGAGTGGTTGCCTCCCCAGGCTCACTAATAAGAGTGTGGTTTCTACACGTGGCTCCTATACTCTATTTAACTCCTCCTCTAATAGGCTCTACCGGCCCTGACTCTACTCCTACTTGAAGCCTGGTTTGCCGCTGGGTTTTCCTGGGGCTCCTGGTCTCACTCGTGGATTGACTTGTACTCTGTGAGCATGGCTTCTAGTCCATGTTTAAGCCCTGCTTCATGGTGGACTTGATGATGGACTTGCATGTCTAGCATGAGATGGGGCACTGAGTCGGGCTTGCACACGTGTAAGGCACAGTAAAACAGGGAACGTGTTTGTGAGTAGCGTGGTTAAATCACGCAACTTGACAACACGTGTCAATGCCTGGCCTAGGTGGAGAGCCATGTCTCCAAGTGTTTCAGAGCGAAAAGTGCAGGTGTGAAATAAGCACTAAACAAGTGTGAAGCAAGCCCTGGACACTCCCCCGTGGTGGAGTAGGATGGGGGAGGGGTGTGTTTCTTCGAGAAACATGTGCAAGCCAGAAACAAATCTGAAACACGCTTGAAACATGCCTGTGACAGCCTAGGGTAGGCACAGTTATTGTATTAGCTGTTCTCTCGTCATGGAGTGTACTACTCTGAAGAGCGCATTAACAAGTCGAATCTGCCAATTATAGTTTCAACGACGAGCCCGCATGCTTAGCCTATGTACGGTCTATATAGGAGCACGTTGAGCCCAGCATTGTTCAACAAGTGAAACGTGTTAGAATGCTACGTGAATAAATCATGCAACTTGCTAGTGCATGCCAATGCACGTCCTATTGTGGAGAGCTTGTCTCCAAGTGTTTTAGTGTGAAAAGAGAAAGCGTTAAACATGTATTATATAAGTATTAGGAAAGCATGAGACACTCCCCCGCAGTATTGATCAAGCGGGTGCAGTGATTGAGTTATCGCTTTTCATGACTTTTTTCATTATGTTTTTCATGTATTGTTTAATGGACATGAAGCCTACTTAGTTACTAAGGTTTAAAAAGAGCTCAGCATAAACTACAGCTAGAACTCACCGCAAAAACCAAAGAAGAAGGGAGGGGGCATTGGGCTTACACTAAGAGTAGATAATAGTGTCGAGGATTACAAAGGCTGTAGCGGGTTTGAAATGATTTGTGTACAACTATGAATATCTCTAAATACTTCTCGTGACTGTGGTATGTTTGTAAACCCCGCACTACAAATACGACACTGGTAGCGTGATGAGCCACCGCCAAGTATTCACAGCTAATTACAGGTCTTAGCGGGTGGTGAACGCTTCTAAGTGTAGCCACAGAGGTGGGTAGACTAGTTGAATTCAGAAGGAGGATTGAAAAACTCATTGAAGCTAGGTAGAAATAGGGGTTGAAAATTACACGAAATCTCTCCTAATTAAGTATTAAGCTTCAAAGTTGAAAACTACATTTAGACCCCGTTAGTTCGTTGGAGAAATTTAAAGCCAAGGAGTAGCCTCAAACCCCACTAAATCGGGGGTGCCCACTTCTCCTTGACTTTCGAAGACCAAGACCAATAATAGATCGTTATCCTTTCCGGTACGAGGTCGGCTAAAGCTGTACCTGGTATTATATGTAGCGTGGGGTTGCTGAAGACGCTTGCGACCACGTAGACGAAGGATCGCTCTGGGTTGCTTAATACGTGCTGGTATTCATTTTTAGTTAATTCGATGCTTGGAAGCCAATCTCTTGATGCTTTAACCTCTATGTACTTCGGTGAGCCATCAGGCATCCTGGACTCGATATCGTAACCCTTATACCTCTCAGTCTCGGTTAATACACGTGCATCTTTAACTCCAAGTACTTCTCTCTCATACTTTAAGGCAACTCTAATACCTATATTCTCGACCAATCTCCTGATCATGCTCTCATCACTACCTGCTCTAAGTTCGTATAAGAACTGTTTCCACTCAGATATTTCATACCAAGTAGCATCCTTAATGAAGATGGGATCTACAAACTCTACTAGCTCTGGGTCTAAGAGCCCTCCCCTAACTAATCTCTCAATATTTTCAGGTGGCTCATACTCAGATGGCAGAAAAACCTTCTGTGGTTCAATCCACTTACCATTCTTAGTTCTGATTACAAACCCCTCTTTGATTAGATCCTCGGCACTTACTACTTTCTTCTTCCATAGCTCTTTAAGCTTTTTAACTATAGCTATCTTTTCTTGATCGCTAGCTAAGGGATCTCTAAGCCTCTTAACGAGCTCAGAAGGTCCTAGTATCCATTCTATGACAAGATCCCACACGTCTTTAAGCTTCTCTTTTAGACGTTCTAGGTCTTGATCTTTGAGGTATTTTCTCAAGTCCTTTACGTCCTCAATTAAGCTATTATACTCTTTTAGTTTGTCGACGAGATCGTAGGGTAATAGAACCTTTGGATCTAGTACCTTCTTGCCTGTAAGTTTCTCTACCAGGATAACGCCTCTAGGGCCTAAGGCTTCTAGGACTTTTTGGTCAACTCTAACTACTTCTGAGAGCTTTGCTAAATTCCCATCGATGGTAACGAAGTGAGGTCCATTTTCAATTTCCTCTATAATGGGGTTTACTAAACACTTGTCGAAGGGTTCTCTATATGTCTTTCTATAGAGCACGTTAATGTATGAGTATTTCCACTTCTCATGCGACTCGAACACCTTAATGACATGTTCTACTATGAACTCCGCTATCTCGCGTAGAATCCAGCAGTTCCACAACGCCTCTCTATGTATAACGCTGCGCCCAGGTGCTACTAGGAAGTCGGCGTGTATATAGTACGGTAGCTCGATTGGCTCCTCCTTCAGAGGTACATAGCTGAAAACCCCGAACTTCACCGTGCCTGGTACCGGTTCCAAGTCGCCATTATTATCTAGCTTAAATGCTACAGCTACCTCCCTGTACTCAACCTTGTCCCTATTCCAGTCCTTAGTGTATTTATCTGCTCTGACCTCGTCTGGGACCTTAACTACTCTACGGAATACCACCCAGTTCTCAGGTTCCTTCTCAACGCCGTTCTCTACCACCTTCAAAGTGTAGATAGTGTAATTCTCATTTTCTTCTCTCTTCTCCCTCCTGAACACTTTGTTCCTACCATCGAACACTAGTTCTAGCTCATCAATATTATGGAGGAATAGTAGGGTTGTAGGCGTGAGGCTCTCAAATTCACTCTTGATTTTCTCTTCATACTTCCTCTCATCTATGGGTATGTAGAAGTAGACGTTCCAGTCTCTAAGCTCCTCTGGAACCTCGTCTAGCCATATCGGTGTTATCTGCCAGGGAACGTTCTTGTGCTTCCCTTCCCAGTATTGTTTGTCGAACTTAAACCTATACGTTTTCGAGTAGATGTGTGGTCTCGACGAGACTAGGAAAACCGCTTTGAACCCTACTCCTAGGTAACCTATGTGTTTACGGGGGTCTTTACGAGACCTCCCTATAGAGCATATGGCTTCAACGTCATCTCTGGTAAACGGCTTGCCGTCATTAAAGATCTTTATTGCGCCACTTTCAAGCACGATCTTTACTCTTCTAGCTCCAGCATCTTCAGCGTTCTGGATGAACTCAAGCACGAAATGCCCTGAACGCGTAAATGTCTTCTCTATGATCTGCATAGCCCCAGTAAGGGCTTCAAGAATCCTGGTCTCTCCAACAATATAGCTCCGCTGGATCTCCTCAATATGACTGCGGGCTTCCCCTTCAAGCATAGAGAAATAATCCCTAGCTTTACTTCAGAAGTACTTGTTCTTATTAACTTTATAATAGCAATGTTGCTTGCTTAATTATGGTTCAAATACTTTAGCTGAATATGCCGAAAGCTTTGCGAGGGTTGGTGATCTGCAGGGTATATCCCGAGGTATGGGGGTTCGGCTTATAGATGCGGCTGGTAACCCCGTTGTGGATTATCTAAGCCGCATCTACTTGATAGTGGTAGTGCACACCCGTGGTTCTTGAGAAAGCGCACTCTATGTGACCTATATCAATGGTGTGATCGCTCTGTATAGAGTAAAGAGAGTTTTTAAAGCGTGCTGGAGGCTTGACTAAGGTCCATGGGGTTAGGCGAGGCTTGTGAACTCGCGTCGAGATCTAATTCCGCTAACGGAGATACAAGCATACACAGACATAATTGGATATTGTTAGCGAGGAGACGTTCTAGTTAACGTATTAATTGGTGAATGCGCCATAAATATGTTTGGAGTCTACAAGGTACAGTTAGTATGAGTAGCTTAGAGGATAGGATGTCTAGGCTTGAGGAGGGGGTTGCAAGAGTTGAGGATGCTATTAATGCTCTTAGGGAGAGGGTTGCTAGGGTTGAGGGTATTGTTGAGCAAATGGATAAGAGGTTAAACCATATCGAGACGGAGTTGAGGGAGTTTAGAAAAGAGGTTTTTGGAGAGATTACAAATGTTAGGGGAGAGATTGCAAGCCTTAGGAGAGAGCTTAACACGAGGTTTTACTGGTTAATAGGGATACAGATATCCATGTGGGTGACAATAATATTGACAATACTGTTTAGAGTCCACTAGCGCCTTGACATATTTAGGTGCAACCTTCAAGTATGTAGCTGTAGCTAAGAACCTCCACCAGCTTTTCACGCCACGGTGTAACTATCAAGCAGTTATCAACAATATTCTTAAACTCATTGCTAGGGCGATCAATACCTATAGCGGGCTCTGCTATTTTCTTATCCATGTTTAAGAAGGTGTTACTACACCAACTATCCATCAACTATCTATAATGTAGGGGCGATTGTTTTGGGCTATGTCTATGTTAATGCTGTTTTCCACAACCCTATTGATTACACAGAAATGCTCTAATGAGAAAGTTCTACTAGGTGTCTTTTTCGAGATACGGTTACATTAATAAGTGGTCTAGGCGTAAGTACATAAGAGACGTGTTATAGAGATGGAGGTGTGAGACTAGAGATCGCTATTAAGTAGTTAAGTACACTATAATCATAGATTTCAGGGGTTTAATGTGAGTTTTGAAGAAGCTGAGTTATTGAGGAGTAGGGCTGAGTCATTTCTCAGGAATGCACAGCGATTAATTGAAGAGGGTGAGGCAGATATCGCGGTGTTCAGCTTGGAGCAGTACTGTCTACTCATATTGAAGTATAAATTACTAGTCTACACTGGTTCATATCCTAGAACACACTCTATTAGGCTGTTGATTAGAGAACTCGGCAGAGTAGACTCGAGAATACTTGTATTAGTGAGTGATGTGAGGAATTTACACTATGTTGCGAGATTAGAGGAAGCTTACATATCATCGAGGTATTTACCATACAAGTACACTATTGAAGAAGTTAAGGATATAAGTAGATTCATCCTAGAGGTGTTTAAACCCATTGTCGACTCAATATAAATCCAACTTAGAGTACTTGAAGAATTACCGCGCAGTCGCTGAGAGAGTAAAGGAGATTGTAAAATCACTCGATCCCGGTGCAAAAATATATGTATTTGGCTCCGTAGTGCGCGGATTATACACGGCCTCTAGCGACATAGACATACTCATTATTACAGAGAACATAAACTTAAAATACGACATAATAGTGGCAGTATACAGAGAGCTCATAGACGCACCAATACAACTACACGTAGTAACCCCAGAACTCTACGAGAAATGGTATAAGAGATTCATAAAACCAGACGAAATAGTAGAAATATAACAAAGCACTAGTAGACACTGGTGCTACTTTCCCTACCCTGCCAGAGGATGTTGTTGAAAAGCTTGGTCTACCCACTCACGGCAAGGTTGAAGCTGAGACAGCT
>Ga0326760_1000281_pt1 | contig 29280 bp, 46 predicted proteins | sample GCREP_S_FD_207668 | JGI IMG/M metagenome (GOLD analysis project Ga0326760, IMG submission 207668) | Hot spring sediment microbial communities from Geyser Creek Basin, Yellowstone National Park, WY, United States - GCR.EP_S | ecosystem: Environmental > Aquatic > Thermal springs > Near-boiling... | reverse complement strand
GAAGTCGAGCACCTCGGAGAAGATTACGTGGTAGCCCTGCACTCGCTCAGCTGGGCTCTCATTGCCTATGTCCTTCTTAACCTCGCCCCATCTGAGGTTTAGGTTGGAGAGGTCTTCAAGTATGACTCTATACGCCAGCCCCCTGTTGGCGCTCACAAGCCCCGGCACGTTCTCGAAGAGGAAGGCCTTCGGCTGGAGAGTGGCGAGTGCCCTGACGAAGTGGGCGTACAGCCTTCCGCGCCTAACTTCTATGCCCCTCCTGTCCCACTCGGGGCCCCTGACGATTGAGAAGTCCTGGCAGGGGGGCCCCCCGACGACTACATCTACCTCTAAACTCCTTAGAGGGGCGAAGTCCACGCGCTCGACATCGCACTCCAGCGCGACGCCTGGATGGGCTTCGACCCTCCCATCGCTCCCGCAGGCCGCCAGCTTCAGCCCGAAGTTCAGCGAGTAGGTCTGCACGGCCGGTGCGAGGATGTCGTTGGCGAAGACCACCTCATACAGCCCGGTCTGAACGAAGCCCAGATCGAGCCCCCCGGCCCCAGAGAAGAGGGAGACAACTGCGAGCCTCCTCATCTCTGGGCACCGCCCTCAGCGCTGAAAGACCTCTTGATGTTTTCCGAGATTACAGACTTCTCGGAAAGCCAGGCTTCTTGGAGAGCTCCCTGGCCCTCTCCTCTATGAGCCTCTCGATCTCCTCACTCAAGCTCCTCGCCCTCAAACCCCACCTCTTCAGGGCCCCTCCTCTTGCTCTTCTCGCCTCTCTCCTTCTTCGGTGGTTCTAGGGTTTCAAAGCAGTACCTGTCCTCTTCCTCCCAGTAGTCTATGAGGCCGTAGGTCTTCTCGACCCACTTGAGAAAGCCCTGTAGGCTCCTTATCCTCGCCTTCTTCTCGCACCACACGTAGCCAGACCTCTTCCTCTCAGAGCTCTCCTGCACTACACTAGCGCTGGTGCTGGGCGCTATATTAGGGCTAATATTAGGCTGAATATTAGGGCTAATATCGCGGGACACCGCGGTATTAGGGCTAATATTAGGCTGAATATTAGGCGCAATATTAGGCTGAATATAGCGCTCGTACATCCTGGCTATGAGGTCTGGCACCGTGACCCCCTCCCTGCTCGCGAGCTCTCTGAGCTTCTCGTAGAGCTCCCTCTTGATGTAGACCCTCTTGTAGTGCTCCTTGATGTACTTAGAGAGCGACCTCAATATTCCACCTAATATTAGGTCTAATATTACCCCTAATAAACTGGCTACCTACTGGGCGTCGCGCTACTACTTCCAGCAATATTAGCCCTAATATTCAGCCTAATATTAGCCCTAATACTCTTAGAGCCTTCTAGAGAACGCCCTTCTTCACTGAGATGGCCCCTCTCTCGACCAGGTCTGCTAGGGCGACCGCGTAGGCTAAGGCGTCTTTGAGGTCTGAGAAGCCTCTCTTCGCCATGATCTCTTGAAGCTTCTCAGTTACAGTGCTCCCAACGTGTAGTGGGATGACGAGAGGCCTGACCTCGCCGATGGCCTTGGCTAGTCTAGCGTGCTCCTCTAGGAGTAACTTAACGTACCTGTACAGGGACATGTTCTCCTGCTGGGCTAGGCTCTTCAATATCTCATACGCCTCTTTGCTGACGCGGACGCTGATTACGGGCATGAGCTCACCAAGTATGCTTGCAGGGAGAGCCCCCTAATAAGCTCGTATACTTGAGCGCTTACTTCAAGCTTTAGAGCGCTCTCAGCGAAGGGTGTCCCTCTTCACCTCATCTGAGGGTAGAGCTTCATCACCTAGACTGGGCCCTCGGCGCGTGGACAGCTCTTCACCTCTCTGCATCCAGCTTCCTCGTCATCGGGCCCGCTTGTCCCCGAATTCGGGGTCTGCGGGGTCACCTCTTAGTCGCCTTCTTGAGCTCCTCGAGCCGCTTGGAGAGGCTCTTGAGCTTCTTGTTGAGGCTGTATATCCTCTCTGCGACCCTCTCCAGGTCTTTGTCGTTGCGAGCGCCCCTCTTAACCTTGTAGTACCTGTACCTCAGCCTCTTCAGCTTGTTCTCAGCCGAGACGAGCCTGTCTAGGAGCCCCTGGTAGCTGAACTTGATGAAGAACTCGACCTGAGAGGGGGCGGGGTTCTGGGGTAGCTTGGAGAGCTCTCTCTCGACCGCGCTCAGAGCCGCCTCCACTGAGTCCAGCTCCTCGGACATGTCCTCGATATCTAGCTTGGCGACGGGGTCGACCCTAGGAGGGGGGTCTACAGCTTGCTGGGCCTGCTGAGGTTGCCCACGCTTGACCAGGTTGAGCTACTCGAGGGCCATCATCAAGAGCTCCCTAGCGACGCTACTTAGAGAGGTGCGCCTCTCGTACGCAAGCCTCCTCAACACCTCGTACACCTCCTCCTCAATTTCAAACCCAATGAAGCGAGGCCTCATGACAACCCTGGGCCGTGGCACCCCCTCCCACCTCTAAACTACTATCATAGGTAAGTTTGTTTTTATATAAAAACATATATAAAATAAAAGAGGCGCCAAAACCCTCTAAGACAACCCCCTCTCTTTATACAAAAGCTTGCATATCACTCGCCCTCCCCTCGCCCTCTCTCTTTTCTTTGTTTTTTGTGTGTGAGGGTGTGATTGTCCCCGAATTCGGGGGTCTACGGGGTTTATCCCACTTACTCATTTAGACACCATGCCTCCTCGTATTTCGTTATTGCATATGTGTGGAGTAGTGCGTAGCAGAGGGTCAAGATAGTTAGCCAAGCCCCCTCCCAAAACGAGACCTCCCAGTTCTTCGCTATCATGTACGTAAACCAAGGGATCAATGGTATCCCCGCCACGTAGTAGAGCGTGAGAGCGGCCTTCAACTCTCTAATTAATTCAGCCCTCCTGCGGCGGTCGACTCTTACTTTTTCATGGTCTAAGCTCACAGGCACGCCCCCCGAATTCGGGGTCTGCGCCAGTGCGCTAGGTAGCTCTTAACCCTCTTTAGTGCCCTCTTGAACCTATTGAAAGCTCTCTTCTCTCTCCTCCTCTATCATCCTAAGGGCTTTGAGAAACCTGAGTAGTACGATGAGCTCGTCTAGCACGCCCACCTATAGCCCCACCTATGTCGCTTTAGTGCACGTGGGCGGCTCGATCGCCAGGACTATGTATATGAGGCGCGTGTTGATAAGGTGCAATACGACCCTCCTGCAGTAGGTGTACACGCGCTTGCCGCGCTTGACGTCGAAGCATAGCCACTGGTAGTGAACCCTGTACTCAACCGGCTCCGGCCTCTTGAGCAGGTACTCCTCGTGGAGCACGTCGTAGTAGCCGTAGTCGTCGCACAGGACGATCCCCCTGAACTCGCACTCCACCTCCGGGTCTATCTCCCTGCACACGTTCTTGAACAGCTTGTAGATGTAGCGCTCGACCCTCTCCTCGAGGTCTGGGCAGAACCGCGTAGCTCTCCTGATGATCCACCTCACCTTCCGCTTCAACAGGCTCTTCTGCTCGTCAGTCAAGACCGTGGCATGCTGGGTCACTCGCATAGCTCTCCCTCTTCCTCCTCATATGGGTTTCTTTCCTCGCTCACTCCTCCTCCCCCCACATTTTCTCGTTTCGTGGAATACTAAGAACCCGATGAAGAACCCCCACAGTGCATAGATAACACAGAGTATCATTGCGTCAAACCCGCTGATGCACTCTCTACTAGAGATGTCTTGAAGAAATCGAACCGGCTTCACGATAACTGCATAAGCAAACAGTGTTCCCACGATCGCAGTCCCCAATACTAATAACACATCTACCACCTTACCCCATCGATCACTCATGCTCATCACAACACCTAATGAAGAGATGAATGTAGTGGAGGATTATGTAACATATCTCAGCATATGGGAATTCGCCACGACTAACTCTAATATTAAACGAGTAGACCACCACCCCGAGCATTACATACAATACTATTAGGTGAATTATCTCCCCAAACTTACTACGGGCTTGTTGCATCGTTCAACCCCATTATCCTCCTCAGCTCCTCTCTGCTCCTCGCGACTCGGTATGAGGTGGCGTGCATGTGTAGCCCGCAGTCTGGGCACGTGAGTGCGTGTATCCCTGCCTCGACCACGTCTCCATCCTCGTTTATACACCTGTACTCTATCTTGAAGCCGTGCTCGTCAGCCACGTCTACGCGTGGCTCCCCGAACCTAGCTCTCATGAGCCTCCTGGCGACCTCTCTGACCAGCTCCACCTCGTCAATCCCCTTCATATCGAAGAGCTCCTGCGACAGTAGCTCCCTGAGGGGCGTCAGCGCCACGATGAGCTTCTCTGCGAACGCCACGACCTCCTCGCACTTCGGGAGCTCCTCTCTACCGACCATGCACGTCACCCTCCCTGGGCTTGAAGACGTCGATGCACACTATCGTCACCTTGCCTGCCAGCTCGTCGAGACCCAGGTCTAGGAGCCACCGCTTGGCCCTCAACGCAACCTCCTCCCACTCCTCGAAGCCACAGCCCTTAATGTGTATTGCAACTGTTAATGGCTCATTGAACTCAGGATCCTTGAGCAACGTGAACCCCTCTAACTCATAGCCCCATTTCTCAAGGCGCAGTAGTAGAAGGGCTAGTTGAAATGGATCTACTAGGCTCGACAGCTCCCTGATCGCCTCCTCGAAGTTGCTGGTCAAGGCGTACCTCCTGAGCACATCTATGCTCACAGCTTTATCCCCATATCTCCTGTAATCAGCTTCAACAGCTTCTCAACTAGCTCTGGGTTGTAGGCAATTACTCCTAGATGGTAGCCTAAGCAGATCTTGTATACTTTCTCTCTTACAACCACAGGTCTTTCTCCAACTTCTTCCTCGCAGTGTCTCTTAACTAATTCAACTAGCTGAGTGAGCAGTTTATACACGTCTTTGCAGTTAAACAAGCACTGCTCATAATCTAATACACTAGTGAACTCCGCAGTCTCCGGCCTATACACCTCACAATGCTCTCTACATATATCCTCAACGCTCACTCCTCACCACCACTCTTCCTCTTCGAGGGGATCCTCCTCTTCCTCCTCATCTCTACAGTAGATGTCGCAATCACAACCCGGGCACATCTCGCTAGGCGGGCAGTCCTTGCAACACCTCTCGCAGTACTCTAGTATCTCCTCCCAGTGCTCCTCGTGTGGGCTCTCCTCACCACTCACAATCTTCTCCCTCATCCTCCCAGTCCTCCTCGCATTCCTCTTCGTCTGGGTCGCAGTCTATGTCATCGTAGAGCTCGTCGCAGTTGCACCCGCATATATCGATGCAGTGGTTCACCCCATGCCCATCTCCAATACATTCATCACAGCACCTCTCACAAGCATCTAGGAAGACACGGGTAATAGACTTCTCACCGTGCATCCTACACCACCTCTTTACGTGGACACCAGCACGGGCTCCTGTCCCTGTCCTCCCCCAGCTCGCACACATATACCACTATATACTCCTCTCCAGCCCCCCTGTAGTCCTCTATCCGCACTCGCACGTACCTTAGAACCCTGTGCCTGCAACCCTCGCAGACGGGCCAGCTCATGCTCACCACCTATGGGTCTGCGAAGCTCTCTGTGAATGGTCACCACGCTATCGCGGGCCCTCGCCCGCAACGCCACGGCAACTTGGCCCTCAGGTAGAACCTCTTCGTTAGTGTGTATTTCGCTCCACATGCTTCGCACGTGCCCTCCAGCACGATCACCTCGAAGTCTCCCTCGACCGTGACGTTGACCTTCTCTATCTTGACGGCCCTCCTTCCGCAATTGGGGCATATGTATATCGGGGCGCTCACCTCGCCTCACCCCGCTCCAGCCACCTGTAGCAACGCGGGCACTTCTTGGGCCTGGCGACCCTGGGCCTCCACTCGTACCCGCAGTAGGGGCACCTCACTACAAGCTTGGAGCTCGCCACCACCATCACCACCACCAACTTAGGCTCGAGGGCTTATAAGCTTCACTCGCCTGTCCCCGAATTCGGGGTGGCTCTACAATATTCATTACAGGCACCTGTCCAGGTCTTTACTACACCGCGTTATTTTCACTTCCTTGGACGATGAGATGAGTAGAGACGCGAAGTCGAGCACTTTATTGAGAAGCTCTGTCAGAGCCTCATTATCCTCGGGGACTGGCGGGTAGCAGTCAGCGGAGATCTTATAGTAGTCGTAGCCATAGCATTCGAGCTTGATGGCGATGTGCACAAGGATCTTCTTGACGAAGTCTACAGTAACTGTGAAGTGGCAGTCATCGTTGCACCAGCCCTCGAACTTCACAACCGAGACGCCCTTCACAGCACGCTCACCTCTTCACCCTCCTACCCTTGGCGAGCCCTCTGGCACCTCGCTCGGAGCGCTCCTCTTGGATCGGCAGAGCCACACTGGCCTGTACACCCTGATCACTAGCCTCTCGCTCGCCCTGTCTATGAGGTGGATGAACGCCTCAGCCCTCAGCGCCTTCTCCAGCACGGCTAGCCCGGCTAGTAGCCGCGCGAGGTCATAGGTCGAGAAGCCCTCGTAGTGGAGGCACTCTATGTCAACGTAGTGCGGGCTCTCATCGCAGTAGTAGTGCACTAACGTGTTGTCCTCCCTGCAGTGGTCGATCTTGAAGAGGTAGTCTCTAAAGAACCACCTGAGAAGCTCGCTCCTGACGTGCTTGGCTTGCTTAACCACGCTCATCGCCATCACCGAGCACATGCGTGTCGCAGTCTAAGTCTCCAAAGACGGTCGCGTAGAGCTCCTCTCGCCTGGTCGTTTGGGCCATCAGCCGACCTCCTCTGGTGGCAGTACTTGTTGCTGTATGGTTTTGAGCTGTGGGACTAGCACGACTATGACTGCCTGGGCTAGTGTGAGCACGAGCTCCTCTGTGATCGGTGCGTCGCCTCGCTCGCAGGCGTTGACTAGCTCAATGAGCCTCTTGACGACAGCCTCGTCCCCGCTCCTTCTCCCCTTACTGCAGACCTCTACTCCAAGCTCTTTGAACCTGTCGCATAGGCCGCTGTCCTCTAGTAGCGTCGCCACGGAGCCGAGGAACTGCTCTCTTCTGATCGCCGCTAGGAGCCTAACAGCTGTTGAGACGGCGTTAAACCTCTCATATAGCGAGACGTCTGGGTCTAGACCGATGTTAGCGTAGTCTACAGCGACAGCTATGCCTGTGAGCGGCGGCGGGGTCACCCTCGCAAGGTACTTGACAACCTTAGGCCTCTCAGTGATGCCCGTAGACATCGACTACCTCACCATCTCCTCCTCTATCTCTCTCCACACGTCACTCCACGTCCTCTTCATTATCCACGACTCCCTCTCCTTGTACCAGAGCTCCTCTCTCATGCTCTTGCTTGAGAGTAGTTGCACGAGCTTGTCCGCTAGGTCGTCTAGCGTGTATATCGCCTCGCGTGGGAGAACCTCCCCCACTCCCGATTGATTCGAGACTAGCACGGGCGCGCCCTGGGATATGGCCTCTAGCACTACTAGTCCAAAGGGCTCTGGGAAGCCGACCTGGAGGACTAGGCTGGCGGAGCGGTAGAGCTTTAGCTTCTCCTCCTCGCTCACCGTGCCGACGTTCTTGAACCACCCTGGTAGCTTGTAGAGCTCTGCGCCCCTCCCGAAGACGACGACCTCGAACTTCACCCTTCTCCGAGCCTCCTCTAGTGCCTTGATCACGTGGGCTGGATCCTTGTTGAACTGCCACCTGCTCGGTATCAAGACCACCGGGGTCTCCGAGGACACGCCTTCGCTTGGCCTGTCGACTGGCGGGTAGGGGCTAGCTGGGTACACGACCTTCGCATCCCTCCCAACCGTGCTCTTTATCTGCGACGCCGTGAGCTTGCTGTTAGCGAGGAGAGAGTCCGAGGCTAGGGCCCCGAGAACGTCTATTGGGTGGTAGCTCCAGGCGTGAACGTAGTAGAGCGACTTGACCCCAAGCTCCTTGGCGCAGGCGATGACGAGCCCGGCGTGGACGTCGTGAGCTAGCACAGCGTCGAAGAGGGGGAGGACGTGCATCAAGGCGTCACCGAGGTACACGGCAGACAAGACCAGGACTCCGCCAGTCGAGTCTATCAGCGGCTCCCTAAGCCTGATGACCTTGACCCCGTGGTAGTCCACGGGCTTGACCGGGCTGTTGAAGCCATGCAAGCAGTAGTGAACAACCTCATGCCGCTTAGCCATCTCAGGGAGCAACCTAGACGTGAAAACCCCGAGGCCACCATAGGGGTCTAGGGGGCACTCCCAAGCAACGCTGAGGATCCTCAGGCTAGATCACCCGTTGAACCACAGCTGTACCAACCACGAGAAGCCTAAGCGGTAAGGTGTAGAATCAAAAGAGTAGAATATGTGAGCGATATTAGTCTGTCCATATGCCTCCCTTGCTCTTCGCCGAGTTCGGCATTACTTGTAGTGGTAGTGAGAACTGGGCCATCCTGTGGACGAACTCTAGTATGTAGAGTCCTAGGATCAGGGGTTGCCTGACCCCATACTCCATGAGGGCCTCGCACGTCCTGTCGACTTGTGGGTCTACCTCGTTGCGCCTGACTGGGTCTCCTAGCTTCGCCTCCTCCTCAAGGCACTTCAAGTGCATCTTCTCGAAGAGGGCTCTCGCGTTCTCCGCTAGCATGGTGATCTCGTTGGCAGCTGAGACGAGGTAGGACTTCGGGAGGAGTATGGGGAACACCTCCATCAGCGGCGTGGTGCCGGGGGCTATGGTCATCCACATGTTCTTCAAGAGCTCCTTGGCCCACTCGTCTAGCTTGACGCCCATGGCCTCTGCGTGCTCGATGTACAGCTGTGGCGACCTGAGGCTCTCGAAGTACTGTAGCAGGAACTGAGGCTGAGAGATCCTCACGACGTAGGTGATCCTCTCGTCGGGGGGTATCACGACCCTCTGTTGAGCCTCAGCCATGAGACCACCACTAATCTAATCGGCTTCAAGGGGTCTTAAACGCACGCATCAACCTGCCTGTGAGAGCCAGCCTCTCGACCATGTCTACGAACTCCTTGAGCCCAGCCTTCTTGAGCTCCTCGAAGTCCCTGTCGCTCAGCTTTATGTTGTAGGTCTCAGCGACGATCCTCGCTATAGCAGACCTGACGTGGGTTCTGTTCAAGAAGGGCTCTAGGTCGATGACAGCGTGCTCCACCGGTGGCGGTTGCTCACCAATGAAGATGATGGGGAAGTCGGCCGTCATCCACAGGATCTTCACGTACTCTGGGTGTATCGCGGTGTGGTTGACTATGGCGACGGCTCCGAGGAGGTTTATCATGTCCACCGCCTCGTCTATGTACTTCTCGTGGTCGATCACGACGACGGGCTTCTTGGCCACCAGGCCGACGATCGCCGAGACTATTGGTAGAGAGATAACGGCCTTGAGGCGGGCGATCCAGACCCTGGCCCGCTTGTAGTTGCAGATTGCTGTGAAGCCGTACGCCTCCTCGATCTCTTTTAGGAGCTGGCTCACCGATCGATCCTCTAAGACGCTCGCGGGGACGAGGTGCCTCCTATACCCCCTGTACCTCATCGGCTCGATGACGTACCTGCCGGTCTCTAGGTACGTCTGGACAGTGTTGGCGACGTCAGCCATCGAGAGCCCGGCGTTGACAGCATCCAGCGCCATCCTCTCAGCCTCAGAGGGCTCGACACCGGAGACTACGAGGTAGGAGTATATGGCCTCGTAGTCTGGTAGCGGTATCACTATCGGCTTGCCGCACCTGCCCTCTCTCTTCAACGTGGCGTCTATAGCTGACTCGGCGAGGTTGGCGGCGAAGAGCGTTAGGATCCTGTTGCCCCGCTTGTAGTAGGTAGCAAGCTTGATCTTGACTATGCCGAGGACGTTCTGAGAGACCTCTGAGAGGCCACCGGACTCTCGGGCTGGGGAGAGTATCCAGTCTCCCTCGTCGATCAGTATGGCGGATGGCTCGCTAGCCTCCGCCTCGCTGAACACAGCTACTATCCTCTGCTCAGACTCCCCGACCCACTTGGAGAGCACTTGGTTAGCTGTGACCTCGATGGTGCTCACGCCGAGGTACTCGGGGACTAGCCTTATCAGCGTCGACTTGCCAGTGCCCGGCGGCCCGATGAAGATTACTCCGGGGTTTCTCGGAGGTCTATCCTCTAGCAGAGGGGATATGACGCTCATCACCTTGTCCCACACCTTTATCGGGTAGACGTAGTGCTCCTCCCTAGTGGCCTCACCGCGCCTGTTGTAGTACCTCACTGTCACCATGTAGTTGTGTTCCAGCTTCTCGACCTTGATGTCAGCGTAGTCTATGACAGAGACCTCGCTCGCTGGAACCCAGTAGCACGGTGATGGAGAGCACAGCTTGACAACACACTCTCTAGAGATCCTCATCCCCGGCTTGACGACAGTGTAGAGGGGTAGGAGCGGCGGCTCGTGGCCCTCGTAGCACGCTAGCTTTATAGACCTGCAGGCCCTAAGGGCTTGAGCCTCCTGCACCGCCACTACACCTCACCTCTAAACCTCAAGACCCCGACGACGGCCGTGTAGAGCATGTCCATTATGATGGACTTCAAGGCCCTCTCAAGCTCTGCGCCGCTCTTTATCCCGCGTAGCCCTAGCCTAGCGTAGACCCTGTCACGGTAGCTCAAGAGGTGTGCGTAGAGCTTCTCGACCAGCGTGTCGTAGTTGAAGACCCCCTCGAAGTCTGGGGCCGGGATGTCCGGGAACATCACCTGCCACTGCCTGGTGAAGTAGAGCTTGAACTGCGCGAACATCATCCTACTAGTGTACAGCATCGGCGCAACGTAGTTGACGAGGAGTGGGAGGTAGGTCTCTATCAACAAAGCCCTCTGCTGTGGGTCAGCTCTGAGCTCGCTCAGTATCTTGGAGACAACGGCTCTAGGTAGGTGCGGCTCGCTCACCTCTACCCACCTTGAGCTCTAGCCTCGGCGTGGCCGGGGGCTCTAAGCCAGCCGCTCTGGCGTCTGGGTGCCAAGCCTTCACGTTCACAGCGTAGAGCATTGTCGCTATGTGCTCGTCTAAAGCCACAGCGAGGATCTCGCTCGTGCACTCGTCTATAGAGTCGGAGTTCGCGCAGAGGCTAATGGTGAACGGGTACGAGGTGCCGGGCACCCTCTTGAAGAACTCTTCTACGAGCCTAGAGCCTGGTACCAGGCGGTCGCCAGGGCTCACCTGTCGCTTGAGCTTCAACAGCCTCACAGCGATCACGTCTGGGAGCGGCTCGTAAGACCTGTAGAGCGCTCTCGTCGGGTACTGGCATATAGCGACCACGGACCTGTCCCAGCTAGTGGCGACCTCTAGCAACCTCGCCCCCTCGTCAACGAGGAACTCTGTGCAAGCTGGCACCACGTGAGCCTTCAACACCATGAGCTCTGAGGCGTAGGCCTTAGAGACGAGGCCCGTGTAGAACCTGGCGCCGTTGAAGACCCTGATCACGGAGAGCCGCGCCTCAAGTGGTGTAGACACTGAGCCGCGCCTAGACTCGACAAGGCTCTGCAACAGTGGCAGAGAGAAGCCGCGGCCAAGACAGCTAGAGTAGAGGTTCAACAGCGCCTGGCTTGCCGCGACATCAGCGAAGACAGCCCTGTACTCGAGCGTCACAGGCCTGTCGCCGCCTCTGAAGCCCTTACCCCTAAACAAGCCTAGCTTAATCAACCAAGCCACCACACTAAAAATCCAAAACAAGCATCTTAAATACAGTAGTGTAGAGTCATGAGCGTCGCCATAGCAAAAGAGAAAGAGAAAACGCGAAGAGTGCGTAGAAGTGATGTTATTACCACCATTCCTGTACATCGCGATGTCTTCGAGAGGCTTAAGTCGTTGAAAGGGAGGTTGACGTGGACTGCGTTCTTGAAGCTGTTGCTCTCGTTTTATGAGGGGCTAGTCTTCAACTTGGAGTCGAACTCGGAGGTGTACAGGCTTATCAAGTTGCTTGATGAGAGGTCTCCCCTAGCGATCAAGTTTCAAAGGCTTAAAGGCAAACTCGATGATGCAGAGAGAGCCTGGGTCAAGAAGTACATCGGCCACGAGGTGTACAGCGCCACTGTGATCAAGAGCTTCAACTCGGTGACGGTGTGGGTCGCCAGGGTGGGGGACAAGCTGGTCTTGATAAACATCAAGGCGAACTTCATAAACCCGATATCCAGGGAGACCTACATGGAGATGCTGAAGCAGGCCATCCTAGTGGCGGTCAGGAGAGTGTGCGGGGAGAGAGAGTGTAAAGGCTTCACAGTAGACCCCGAGATGCCGCTAGACCCAGAGGTGTCGAGAGAGCTAGAGGACTGGTTCAACAAGGCCAGAGAGAGGTTCCACGAGACGCTGCGCGAAATCACACCTGTGAAGACGGGTGACAAGCAAAGCAAGGAGCAAGAGTAGGAATGAGAGTTTTAAGGTCTTTATTTAACCTATCTTTGTGGGTGTGCGCATTGAGGCGCTGGTTGACTGCCTGGTTGATCGTCGCCGTCGTTCTCGCTGGGGCTCTGGGGCTCGTGGCTAGGGGGCAGGCTAGCGGCATAGAGTTCAACACGGCTACTGTGACGGCACCTGGCGAGCTTCTGGGTAGCCTCCAGGTGGTACTGGTACCACTGAACGTGAGTAGCCCTGGCGTGGCGACCGAGGGCAACACGTACGTAGTGTCTCAGGGGGTGCCGAGGATATCCTACCTGTTCTCCAGGAGCCCGCCGCTGGTCGCCTTCGTAGAGCCATCGATGTACAGCGGGTCGTACGAGGTCTGGTACGGAGGCGGCAACCCGTACAGCCAGCTGACGGGGTCGCCGGGGTCTTCAACGAGCTTCTGGCTAGCATACGACGACTTCGACTACCCCACAGGGTTCTGGGTGAACGAGAGCGTCTCGATAACTGGTAGCAGAGCATACATATCCCCAGGAGGCTACCTAGCACTACAAGCCTCCTACAGCTCTAAGACAGCGCACCTCTGGCTACTACACGGCAGGAGAGCGTTGGTGATAACCTTCACTCAGGCGTACAGCGAGTTCATAACGCTGACACTAACCTCTGGGAACTTCACGGATATAGGACTAGTCCAGGACGGCTCAGACATATTCTTCCTAGACCCACTCGGCAACTGCCTATATTACAACGTGCTGTACCTGGACAAGTCAGCCGGGATCCTGATGGTGGCTGTGAACCCAGCTGGCAACACAGTCGTATATATGCTCTACGGCGGGGTGAACGCGTGCCCAGGTCACAGGGTGAGCTAGCGTGAAGAGGATCCACCCGTACATAGTAGTTGCGCTCCTCGCACTAACGCTCATCCCACCAGCATTCATCAGCTACCACCAGGTGGCTCAGGCCCAGACAACCCAGACAACAGGGTGGCTCACGGGCTGGATGTACCGCAGAGCTGTGATCATAGACAACACGGCGAACCCCAATACGCTAGTAGACTACCAGGTGCTAGTGGTGGTGGACACCGCGTCGTTGATCAGTGCTGGCAAGCTCCAGGACACGTGTGCAGACATAAGGTTCACGGACAGCGACGGCGTCACCCTGCTCAGCTACTGGATCGAGTCGGGGTGCAACACTACATCGACCAGGATCTGGGTTAGAGTGCCGTCGATACCCGGCGCGTCGACTAAGACGATCTACCTCTACTACGGCAACCCCACAGCTAGCAGTGCGAGCGACCCCGTGAACACCTTCTGGTTCTTCGACGACTTCACCACATACAGGTCTACCAATGGCACGTGGTCGAACCTTGTCACTGAGCAGTTCGGCGGAAAGTACGTCATGTCCGTGGCTGGTAGCGTTGAAACAGTCCTAACGCTAGCATCTAGAGTCTCAGACTTCGGTGTAGAGCTCAGGTACTACATCGCAAGTGTAAGTGACATGTACGACCCAATAGCTGAGATCCTTCTCGGAGAGGAGAGGACGACTAGATACTATGGAGTAATGAACAGCATCACCACTCATCGCATGGAGTATTTCGACGGCTCTACAACTACTACGCTTGTCTACGACGGTAAAGGGTACACTATAGGCGTCTGGTATAGGAACTACATCTATAGATCTTCAACAACCGGCAAGCTAGTGGGCCAGCTGGGCGAGTCAACAGAGATGACAGCTACGCACACAGCGCTAACGTCGTTTGACAGGATCGGATTTGCCACTGCACCCCTCGTCAACAAGTACTATGTTGACTGGGTGGCGGTGAGGAACTACGCTGACCCAGAGCCATCCACCTCTGTCTCAACCACCGAGGAGGTAGCAACGATCCCCCTGTCAATATCGGTCGGAGTCCCAGTGAACCTGACGCTCACAGCGACCATAGAGCCGAACGACACAATAGCACCACACCTATACGTATGGTACTTCGATGGGGTCAACGACTATGTTAATCTCGGCACGGGACTTACAACAGTAACTGATTTTACAGCTCTAATATGGGTTGCCATAGTATCCCATACTGGTTTTTGGACTGGCGTCGCGGGGTGCACGCTGTATACTGATAGGAACTGGTGGATAGTACTTGGCGCGGTTGGGAGTTTCGATATTAGCGTGGGGGTTATGTTTACAGGTGGTGGTGTAGACGGCCGTGTTGGCACGCCGGGTAGGCTTGTGTGGGCTCACGTAGGTCTCTCGAAGTCTGGAAATACTGTGAAGGGGTACTACAACGGTGTGCTAAAAGATGTTTGGACAGGCTCGGGAGACTACAGGCTAGATACACGCGTTCCTCTGGGTATCGGAGCTAGAAATGGCGGCGGCTACGACCCCTCTAACGTGATGGTCTCACAGTTCCTGTTCTACTCTAGTGCCCTCTCAGACTCCGAGATCTATAATGTCTATGCGTACAATGTTGTCAACAGCTCTAGTCTAGCTCTCTTTCTTGACCCAACCTTCTACAATGGCACTCACTATGTTGATTTGTCGGGTCTCGGCAACCACGGCGTGGGCTACAACAACGTGTCAAGGCTTCCCGACACGCGGTGGTGGCTCTACCTGGTTAAGGGTCACAACAGCGATGGCCTAGTCCACTTCAGGTTCTTCCCGGTGAACACTCGCGTGGAGATCTACGATGCCAGCGGCAACCTAGTAACATCGTTCATTATAACGGGCACGCCGAACGCCGCTGGCTTGGTAGAGGACTACGCTGTTAGCCTACCAGCTGGAAACTACACAGTGAAGGTCTACACGTACATCGATAAGACCGTGAACCAGAACCACGGCTTGTCCAGGTACACGTACATCGCCAGGTTCTCTCCGGGCGATACTGTGAGGATCATGTGGAACGCCACTGACGCCGTGGCTCTCCACTACCAGCTCTCGACAGACCCCTTGTTCTCAACCGTGCAGTATGAGGACATCATAAGCGTCTCGGGCAACTACTACGACCTAGCACTACCCTCGACCAACAACACGTGGTACCTGCGGGCAAGGGTTCAGCTCCCGGATGGAACGTGGAGCGATTGGAGCAACACAGCCTCCTTTAGAACCGACTATCTGATATTAACCGCGTCGCCTTCGAGAACGAGAGCCGACCTATCAACTGGTGCATCAGCCAGCTACACCGTGTCGTACTCGGATGGTGCCACTCCACCCGCACTCTACGTGAACGTTACAGCTGTGCTGACACAGCTCGGGGTCTACACCCCAGTTGATGTCTGGTGGCGTGTAGACGTGTACTCTGGTGCCACGACTGCCGCTGAGCCGCCGGGCCCCGGGTACACTTACAGGGGCACAGCGTACCCCTTATCCACTCACAGCTTCTTCGCGAGCAAGTTATCCTACGTGCCTTCGGGTTATGACTCATCCTTCGTCTATGCTGGCGTACCTGTTAACGATGCACCATACTGGGCTAAGTCGGTTGGGGCACCCAGCACTTACTTCGCACTGGTCTACCAGTCCCTGGTCTACCTTCCGCTGAGCGGTAACTACACCTTCGAGCTAGTGTCAGATGATGGTGCCAAGCTCTACGTGAACGGCACGCTGGTGATCGACGGGTGGCGCGGTGCTGAAACCAGGAGTGCAACCGTCTCCCTCACAGCGGGCTGGTACAACATCACAATAAAGTACTGGCAGAGTTATAACTTGTTAAGACTCTTGCTTGGCGTCACATTGCCGAACGGCACAGCCGTGAAACCACTGAGGCCAGCCTACGGGATACAGATGAGGCCTCCGGACACATCGTACAGTGCCACCATGCCCTCTCCACCACTAGTGTTGATGAACATTGTGTTCTCCACCGCAAGTAGAACCACACCACCTCTGGGTCTCGGCACCGTGGGTCTAGTCAACGTCACGTTGCAGGCGTATGATCCTGGAGCGTGGTTCAACGCTTCTCGAGTTGTTCAGCTGGTCTGGGATCAGGTCGTCGTGAACTCCTTTACGCCGAGCAAGCCTAGGTTCACGGTTGGCGATCCTCCATCCTTCAACATCACGGCTGTGTACGCATTCGACGGCTCGCCTTTCAGCGGCTCGTTCACGCTCAACGATACATCAACGAAGACCAATGTCGGAGCCTACTGGTACTCTATCACCGGGGCAATAGACCCCCTCTACGGCCTCACAAGGGTCTCCGGGAACACCGCCACAATTGTGATATTCGACAAGCTGGTGGTAGACTCCTACGCGTTCACGGTGAACAATACCACCCTAGCCAACAACACTAGGGTGGACTACACGTTGCCAATCAACGTCTCGGTCACCTTGAAGCACGCCTACGATGGACTAGTCCTAGACTCCGGCAACGCTGTCAGGGTGCAGTTGGCAGGCGTGTACGCCTCGTGGAACGGCTCTGCGTGGGTCGCCACCATACAGCCCCCCGGGAGAATTACAGCTGTAGGGCACAGCGTGGTCTCCCACGCTGAGTCAACGCTCGGAGTCCGCCTCGTGGACACTATCATCTTCAGGGTGATATACGACTCTGTGAACGTGACGTACTACACCAGCGACTTAGCGGGCAACACAGTCACCCTGAGGCTTGTCTACGGGTATGATGGTGCCTTAGTCCCCTCTGGCAGAGCATGCATCAACGACTCTGGTGCTGTTGTCTGCGGCTCGGTGAGCAACGGGTACGCCACGCTGAGCTTCAACAGATTCACCAACGGGACGGTCTCGTTCATCAACGCCACAGATGGAGCGTTCGTCTTCAGCAACCCCGTCAAGCCAGACAAGCTCGTGGTCAAGTGGGTTAGTAGCGATGGCAAGATCTCACTAGTGGGCACTGTTGACGCATACTACCTCAACCACACTGAGCTACCAGGGTACTTCAGGCTAGCCTGCGAGCTTAAGGGCAACGCCTCTATCCTCGTGAACACCAACCTGACACCAGTCCTAGTGAAGGTGAACGGTAGCCCTGTCAGCTTCAGCTACGTGAACAACACTGTACTGCTCTACAACTTGGCGAGCACAGTGGAGGTCTACTACTCGACACCAGTCACCGCGACGACCATGCCGGGCGCCGCGCCGGTCGGCGCTATATACGAGGTGGGCTTCGCAGACAACCCCACACTAGAGAACGCCACGCTCAGAGTGGGGGTCTTGGTGAACGGTAGCTCGGTTGTCCCCATGCTCTGGTACAACGGCACGAGCTACTACGGCTCGGGCCCGGCCGGCCTCAGCTACCCGTTGATCGTCGCTGTGAGCTGGGGTTGCGAGGGTGGCACAGCAGAGGTCTCATACATGCTGGTCTACATGCTCGGGGACTACACCTACGCGGCCGCCTCTAGGCACGTGTTCACAGAAGTCTCCATAGCCTGCCCAGCCAGGCTCTACCCCTACATAGCTGTCCAGGGCAACGTGACTGGTGTTCTAGACAAGTACGGTGGAGTCCCATCAGAGATCCTGAAATACCTCGCCACGGGCACGCTGAAGATCACCGTTCAAGGCCCCATACCGGCTGGCGGGATGGTCAAGTACCTCGTGTTGAACTCCCCGGTCAAGCTGATATACACCTACAACGGGATAGTCGTTGAGCCCGGAGGGACAGCGCCTGTGACGCTAGTCGGCTTCAGAGGGTTCACGCTGAGCTACAGCGTGGCAGGGGTCACTGTGAGCAACGTGATGATCGCTAGAGACGAGTTCCCGCTGGAGTTCCCGTACGGGATAGCGCTGATGGTGGTGGCAGACCCGTCCTCTAGGACGATCTCGATAGTCCAGGTGGCCGCTCCAGCCCCGCCGGTCGTCATGACCCCGCAGACCACTGCGCCGTGGCTTGCGCCCATACAGCCGCCGGGCCCGATGCAACCAGTGTTCCCGGTCGACTGGGGGGCACCGCAGTTCATAGTGCTCTACGGGGCCGCTGTGGCTGTCGCGATACTGGCATCTAAGCTCACAGGCTCCGTGCCGAGAGGCATAATGCTGGCCTCTCTAGTCTTTGGACTAGTCCTCTTCGGCGTCGGGGTCTTCACTGGGAACCTCTCAGCGCTGGGCTTCGCGATGCTGGCTTTCGTCGTCGCCGCGGCAGTCGAGATCGCGAGGAGGCATGCAGGCTAATTAGGGCTCAAAGACAACCTCTTTTTTAGGTGGATGCCTTGAGGCTCGACAGCCCCCTCACCGCTGTCTTGGCTCTGCTCGGGGCTGTAGTAGCGCTTGCCATACTCGCGCAGAGCGCGTGGAGCCAGTCGTGCCCGCCGGGGGCACTCGTGGTCAACGCCACTGGCACCTTCATATGCGCCATTGAGGCTGGAAACTACACGCCAGTGTTCGCCTCGCTGAGCCTAGCCCAGAATGGAGGCGAATTCACGGTGACCCTGGCATGCCTAGACAGCTCCGGTTGCAGGGTGGAGATGACCGTCTACGACTACCACGACAACGTGCTGGACACCGTCGACACGATCACAGCTGAGATCCCAGCTGGAAAGAGCGAGACATGGAGCTACAACGTGGCTGGGAGGGGGATCGTGGAGGTCTACGTGAACGGTGTGTTCCTAGGCTACTACATGGCACAAGTCGTGCCGGCCCCAACAGCTGTGCCACCGACGCTCAGAGACCTGGCGAGCCGAGACCCAGCCTTAACCATAGCCGTTGGCCTGCTGATCGTCGGAGTCCCGCTCAGCTGGGTCATGCAGAGAGAGCTCGGTGTGGCCGGGCTCGCCTTGGCCGGGGCCTCTATGCTCGTATACGTGCTCACGTTGATCCTAACGGGGAGCCCCGCCATCGCCACGGCGATCTCAGTGGTCTGCGGGCTAATAGGGGTCATACTCGTAGTCATGCATGGTGGTCAGCCGTGAGCTTCTTGGAGCAACTGTCAGACGTGTCTGAGTCGATCCCGGGCTGGACTGTCATAGTGTTGACGGCGATCCTGGCGACGCTACTGATCGCCGGGAGGGTTCTAGACATGCTGGACACCATGACCACCGGCGTCGAGGCGAGGATGAGGGGGGTCGTGGTTAACCCTGAGACCAACCAGACCCTTGGAGACTACATGCCAGACTACGGCTACAGGGCGCTGGCCCGCGGGGTGTGGGCAACTGTGACAGTGCTCCTAGGGGCCGCTGTGACCCTGCTCTGGGTCGGCAAGGTTGTGAACGCGCTTAGAAGGGCTGGTGAGGAGCTGTGAGCGTTAGAGGCCCCTTCTTCGGCTTCCTCCTCGCCTTGATCGTCATCGTAGCAGTCCTCGCAACGATGTACCTGGCTGACATAGCGAGCAGAGCACTAGAGAGAGTCAACGAGCAGATCGCCAGCGTGCTAGAGGTGAACGCCACGACAGAGTACTCCGAGAGAGCTGACAAGCTAGTGGCGTCCCTAGCGGTGATCATAGCCGCCGCCGTGGTCTTCCTCATAGTCCTCGTAACGATACACCTGAAGAGGCGGTAGAACCTCATTCTTCTTAATTATTTTTGTTATATTGCTTCTTCTGGGGTTTCCCCGTTGTTGGTACAGCTGTGATTCAACGGGCGATCTAGGATGTGGGCTTTTAGGGCTTGATGCGCGAGACCTCTATGGGGGGTTGGTTGCCTCTGGATGTTGACAGGTTTATCGAGGCTCAGAGGAGGGTTTGGAGGTGGATCGAGGAGGCTGGGGTTGGCGAGATATCTATGCTCGCCAAGCAACTTGGCTCTGCCTACGATAAGCTCGTCCACGTGTTCAAGGCGACCATGGCGTTCACGGCTGAGGCGGCGTCTAAGCACCCGGGCTTGAGGCACATGCCTAGGCTCAGCCTGCTCGGCCTCCACTCAGCGATGTACCACTCACCATCGATAGTCCTAGACCTCGTGAAGGACAAGGAGACCCCGGAGGAGAGGACGCTCTCAGAGATCCTCGGCATGAGCACAGAGGACATGAGGGACTGTCTAGTGGCCTCGTTCCTATCCATCACGAGGTGGACTGGCTCTAGAGTGGGAGACCTGAGGGAGTGGAGAGACAAGTGCCTCTCGTACTGGAGGAGGGGAGTAGTCCTGGCACACCTAGGGGCGCTACTGCACCACCGTAGCGACAGCCCGCCAAGGCCCTCGCCGAGGCTGATCTCCACGAACGCCCTAGTCCCGTGGATCCTCAACGTCATGAGGGACATGGCCACCGGTAGCGCTGGGGCAGGCTCGATAGCCGTCGTCGGCGCGAGCATCGGTAAGGGGAAGACGACGACCCTTTACTACACCTTGAGGAGCGCCCTGTACGCAGTGCACCCAGTCGCCACGAGCTCTGGCGAGACCCTCGCAGACGTGAAGACCGAGGCCGACGAGGTCATACCATACATAATGCTCCTAGACCCACACGACTTCCTTACAGCCGTGCAGGCGCTGGCGGAGAGCGGGGTGAAAGCCCCCATCCTCGTCGTCGACAACGCCTCTGTGCTCTTCCCAAAGCAGTGGGTGAAAGTTGGAGGGCCACTACACAGGTTCTACTTGAAGATGAACACCGTGATAGACCTCCTGCGAGGGGTGTGCGGTGCAGTGATCTTCGTGGCGAACGCCCCCGACGAGTTGGCGTCGTTCATAAGGAACGCTGCCTCGATAAACATAACTGGGAGGGAGGAGCCGGGGATCAAGGGGTACAGCGTCACGGTCTACACGTGGAGGAGGCCATCGCTCAGGGTCAGCGCTGAGGAGGAGAAGGTGAAGATGAGGGAGAGGATAGCGTCCGTCTACGCGTACCCCTTGCTCAAGTTGCCACAGGAGCTCTACGCGAGAGACCTCAAGGTGAAGCTGGAGACGATCGCCAAGGAGACGGCAGAGGCCATAAAGCAGTACAGGGAGGGCGCGAAGAAGGAGAAGAAAGAGAAGGGCTAGATGTAGGTCTCGTCGACTCCTAGCTCCCTGGTCTGGCACTCCCCCGTCTCCTCATCGCACCTCTTACATATCACCCTGGCCTTCTCGACCCAGTAGCATGCCCAGCCATGCTCCTCAGCAGTCTTCACGTGCTCCTCCAGGGCCTTCAAGGCGTCTCTGAGAGAGCCATAGTACTCCCTATCAACCGGGTACCCGGCCTCGACATCGTGCTCGTAGAGAAGCCACACCCTCCTAGCCCTAACCATCCTAGCAAGCATACCGTGCACCACATATATATTGGCGAGTTAACACTTAAAAAGATGAGCAACCCGCAGAGCTCGCTAACCTAGTATGATTCTCCATCTCACGATAGAGACGTGTCAGGAACCATAAACCTCTTCACAACTTCTAGAAGCTTCCACCTAAGAAAACACAAAGAAAAAAGAGTTTAAAAACCTGACCTTCCATTGGAGTGTAGCTGTGGCCTTCACGCTCGTAGTGGTCTCCTGGGCTATGGGCGACTGTGGCTCTGCGTGGTTGCGATCTTCTCGTTGATCTTCGCTGATGTTGTCATGGCTGTTAACACTACTAGCGCTATGGGAAGGGCGTAGAGTAGCGTCACTATCGAGACTGCGGTGAGAATGTAGATTGTTAGCCCGGGGATCCCGCGTTTTAGGAAGGGTGTAGGCGAGATCTCGATGAGTAGGTTCGGGCCGCCTATCAGCCTCTCGCTCAGCACTAGTAGCCCTAGAGCGAGCGCCACGGCGAGAGCTGAGGTCGTGAGCGCCGCTGAGACACGCCTAGCCGTTGCCGGGGCACAGCGGCTCACCAACAAGCTGGCGAGCCGCGTGGCGATCCGCGAGCCCACCCAGCGGGCGAACAACACAACCAGAGTCACCAGCCCGACCACCAACACCACCGTGCCAACAGTCAGAAGGAGCGTCGCCATTATCAACCATGCTCTACTATGAGCTCCGACCTCGCCCATGAGGCACAAGAGCACTCCAACAACGACCATGAGGAGGTACGACGCGACCAGCCTAGACCAGCGCACCCAGCTCACCCAACAATAATATCGTTTGCGATCTGCTTAAAAATACAACTCCTTGTTTTAGTGTTACACATGTAGACAACGTAATAGTAATAGCTTCAAGCGGGCGTCGCGTTGAAGATCTCTACTAACGGACGTCAGGTTTTTAAGCACTATGGTCTTATTCGTAAGTGGGTGCGTGTTGTTGAGCACCGTTCGCATTGATCGCAGGAGGGTCGAGTGGGAGCTACGTGAGCGGGAGATTTTAGAGGAGGATCTTGCTGAGCATGTGAGGGGTTTAATTAACAGCTTCAATGAGCTGGCCCGGCTCGCGAGGCCAGGTCTCTGGATCGTGAAGGCAGAGCTTCTCAAGCATGCCCGCGAAGTGGGCGGGAACGCACTAGTGGCTCGCGAGATTCTCATAAAGCTGATGGAGCAATATGACTACGAGGCGGAGACAGCTATACACTACCTCGGCAGGATCGTCAGCAGAGCTAAAGAGCTCATAAAAATGGTCGACCAGCTAGAGCACAGCGGCGACTACGTGAAGATCTCTCCCGACGTCGCATCGCTGATCGATAGGATAGGCATGAACATCAACGCAGTGCTAGACTCTCTCGAGAGAATTCCATTCCACTATATTACATCAAGAGACCTTTACCCGCGATAGGAGCAGACTAACGGTAACTTTAGTAGAAAAAGCTTTTTTACCGCTCATCAGGCCTTTTGGTTGAGACTCTACGCTGTGTACACATGAATGTAGTGATCTAAAAAAGTGTTTTGTTTTATCGCCTCCTCTGAATCACTTCAGTTGTTGGTACAGCTGTGATTCCACGTGCTAAACCATGGGTGGTCTTCGTTTGTTGTTGTAGTGGTTTGTTACACTGGGAGTATCCTTACTGGTGGCTTCCTCTTATCGTCTCTACGCTCCTTATCGGGGCGCTCTTTACGCTCATCCTTCTCGGGCCACCCGGGCGTTGTGAACACCGGCTCCCTGGGGCGCTTCAACAGCCCCTTCTCCTCTAGGCACTCGATGAAGTTCTTGCCCTTTATGACAGCCAGCTTCCTACACTCCTCTATGATCTCCCTCCTGCTCGCCACATTACCACCCCGAGCAAGAGATGGGGATGTCAGACCTTAAAAACCTGACCCTCCACTAGCCGGGCTTAAATAGGCTCACGTTCGTCAATCGCAAGGTCTGCAAGCAGAAGAAAGGGGAAGAGGTAAAAAGAAAAACAGGTTATCTGTGACGCCGTGCCTCACACGATAGTCTACGAGGCTACACTGATACTCCTCTTTTTCTACTGCTTCCTCTGTATGTGTACAGGTACTTCTTGGGCAATTTGTGCTCTTCTACCTCGTACTTCTTTATTTCGCTATATTCCTTCAACGCTTCGCGATAGTTGTTTGTCAACGTGAACCCGAAGTACCCGTATCCCGATGCCTCGTCTGCTACCTTGTGGATCACCAGGTAGAACTTGCCTGTCGCCGGGTGGTTGCACACGTACAACCCTGAACCCTGGTAGTATCCCCGCCCTCCGGCACGTACTCCCAGCCATACACCTCCGAGCAGATGTTGCCTCTAACCCAGTCGATGGCGGAGAGCACCTTCTCCTCGACCTCCCAGTCCTCTAGACCGCGCAACTCTGGAACCAGCTCTGTGACATCCTTCACGAACTCTTCAAAATCCATCTCAGCACCCGGGTGCCCCGTGCTCGTACTGTAGCTTCCGGGAATTAGCTTCTTAACGATCTCCAGGTACTCATGCTCACTCACACATACCACCCTGACAACCCTTGATAAATTCTAACTTAAAAACCTGACCCTCCATTGGAGATGGCAGTCGTGGGCTGATCCTCCATCAGCTACGCGTTACACAGCTGTACTTACCACGGAAAAGGCCCAGCAGAAGTGAATAAGCAAAATAGGTTGTAATAACTGAGGGTTGGGTGGGTGGTGAAACGTGTTGAAAGAGATAATAGAGAAGTATGTCGAGTTCGCCACGGCGATGATCAAATCCATAGAACTGTTGCTCAGACAGCACGGAGTTAAGCTAGAGGTGAGCGTGCTATATAGAGTGCCGGCCGAGTGCGAAGACTGCGTAGACCACGTAATCACGGTCAGGGTCACGTGTCCCGAAAACCCCGAGGCCTGCAAGAAGCTAAGAGAGGCTCTTCAGGAAGAGCTACGTGAACCACACTAAGAAGATCCTCAACTCGACTCCTTTTTCTCTCCGCGTTGACCGGGCTTCGGTTCTAGCAGTGTCACGAACTCTTCAATCACGTGTTACATTGTTACGTGTGATTGAGGGGTTGGAAGTGGGCTTCCCACCTCTTGGGACTGAAAATGGGTTTTTCGACCCCTAGCTGGGCTGACTAGTCCCCCCGGTTTTTTAAGCCCTGTCGACCAAGTTGTATTGTGGTGTTGCCCGTGAAGAGGTTGCTGGAAACGTGGTGCGAAGATAATTACGACTACACGACGTGGGATCGCGCGTCTGAGGCGCTACTGTACGTTAAGATGGTGATCATCTTGTCCATCGCTGTGTGGCTCGGCTTCGTGCCAGAGTCCTACGTGCCCTTGGCCTTGCTAGCGATAGCCGTGTCCTTGATCTCCCTAGCCTCCACCACGGTGTGTGCCATACGTAGGCGAGCAGGTGGTTGAAGTGTCTAGGCTCGGTCGCCTATTCAGTTGTGCAACGTTGCTCATCGTCGTCTACCTCAGCATCCTAGTGTCCGGGGTTGTGATGCACCATCTTGGGGTTGCTGAGCCTGCGACAACTATTATGACTATTATGGGAACTATTATGGGGGTTGCGTGGATAGGAGCAGCTGTCTATTGCATCGTGAAGGCGTATCGCAGGATAAAGAGCTCGCTTGGAGTGATCTGCTCCGGCCCCGACAGGTGCATAACTGCTCCAGGCTACGAGATCGCACTAATCTACGTTGAGCCCGGAGAGAGACGCGCAAAGCAAGGTGAGACATCTTGAGGTGCGTCGCGTACATAAGAGTGTCTACTAGAGAGCAGGACGAGGAGGTTCAGCGGAGGGCTATCGAGGAGTTCGCCAAGCAACGCAGCTACGAGGTCTTGGAGTGGTACGTGGACAAGGGCGAGAGCGGCGCCGTGCCGTTCAAGAGCAGGCCTGCAACAAGCAAGTTGCTGGGAGACCTCGAAAGCTTGAAGCCCGAATGCGTGCTGTCTTGGAGCATAGATCGCCTCGGAAGATCTATGCTCGACACCATGAGCGCCATCCTCGAGCTGGAGTCGAAGGGCGTGAAGGTGATAACGGTGAAAGAGGAGTTCCTGCAGACGCTAGACCCGAACATCCGGAAGCTGATACTCTCGATCCTGTCGTGGGTCGCAGAGTACGAGAGGAGGAGGATCAGGGAGAGGCAGGAGGAGGCTTGGAGGCAGGGTAAGCAGAAGGGGAGGCCGCCGAAGGTCACAGACGACACGATACTCAAGTACTACAAACACTACGTGGTCGAGCGGGGCCTATCAATGAGAGACATGTGGAAGATAATGAGGGCGGACGGCCACGACATATCGTACTCCAGGCTAAAGCAACGAGTTAGGAAGCTCAAGCAGGAGGGGAAGATAAGAGTGGAGACCAGGGTCGAAGCTTAGTGATCTATGGATGTGTTGAAGAGCGAAAGCAACTTAGGGTGCCCTGACGTGGAGCTCGTGCTCTACGTGGCGACTGTCTTCTGTATCGTTGTCTCGGCAGTTGTTTACCTCAGGTCTCGCACAACGCGGAGTATTTACGTGATTGGATTGGCGTCTGCGTCTGGTGTTTTAACGTGGATCTTTAACAATAGTGAAGAGTGCAACCGCATATACTGTGCACTGTCTCCTCCATTGTGGTGTTCTGTGCTACTTTACGTTGCACACTTATTGATATACTTGGCTTTGTTTGAACTGTTTAAATTATTCCAGCGAGCGAGCGGGCTGGCCACCTCCCCGCGCTAGCATAGTCTGCAACCTTCATGGAGCGTCTTATGAGACACGAAGACCAAGAGCTAAGGTGTAGTTTGAAGCCCTTGCTCTTAGAGCTCAAGATCTGAGTGCTCCTCCACTATGTTGATCGCTTTCGCGACGAGCGCTCCTAGCTCCTTGAGGTATGCTTCAAGGTCTTCCAGGGTTCTTATCCTCTCCAGCCTCTCTCTCGTGAAGAGCTCTAGATCTGGATCCTCAAGCTTCAAGAAGAGCCTTGGAGCCCAGTAGTCCTGGCTCAACTTGACCTCGACTGCGATGTCTACTGATGATCCGAGGCTCCACTTCACCACGTTGACTACCACCCTGTGCTCGCCCGCCCTGATGACCACGTGCTCGAAGACCCCATCTCCATCCTCATCAACAGCCCTCAGGCCGGCCTCGACCCCGTCAACGCTGAACCCTCTCTCCAAGACCTCCTCGCGCCGCTCAACGACATCCACGCCCCTACCCTCGAGCCTAGCCCTCCTGAGCACCCTACCACCCAGCCCAGCACTCCACCACGTGTGGCTAACAAGGACGTGGCTAATAAGGAGCGCGCAACCGCAGATCCGGTTAAAGGCACGAAGGAAGGCTTTAACTAGTCGAGCCGATCCCTTAGGAAGTCGAGCACCTTACATTAAAACATCTACTATGATCGGTTAAACAATCAAACGATCTCCTTTCATTTATTGAAGAGCTCGGTTAACGGGATCCCTCCCCCTCTGGTTAAAAACCCTAACCACATACAGCCCGTGGAGGGCCCTACGAAGCCTCCTGAGGAACCTTTGGTGCTTATAAACCCAGACCCGCGGAGGCCTCCGCGGGCAGGGCTGATCACATAATACGCGAACACCATGTGCCCGCTAGGGGACACTTTTTAGGAATATTTATAAGCCGATCTAGCCATATTTTATACTCGGAATGAACCACCCGGCCAAAGGGGCCGGGTGGGGAGCGAGCCCGGAGAGGGAAACCCGGGCCTGACCCCGGGCCCGAGGGCCCCCCGAGGCAATGACCAGAGGGGAGGGGTCGGGGGGCGATAAGCCCCCCGAGAAAACGCTGAACGCCGGCCGCCCGGCCAGGGCGGCGACCGATGAACCGGGGGCACGCACACGCGCCCCCGGAGGGGCCCAGGGGGCGTGACCCCCGGGGATGAGGCGACCCCGCCGCTACCCCGCGGGCTCTCTCTGAGAGCCCGCGGAAGGGGGAGCCCCGCCCTGCCCGCTCGGGGGCGGGGCCCCTGGGGGAGCCGTCCCTAAGGCGGGGCGGCCGGCTCTGCTAACGTTGACATCACGGGGAATGATCCGACTGCCGCCTTCCCCTCCACGAGGCGACTCGTGGAGGGCGGGGCGGCGGGTGACCCCTGCGGGGCTACCCGAGGGGCGGGCGGGCCCCGGGTGATCCCCACCCGCCCCAGACGGCCGCCGCGGCCCTCGCGGTCGCGGCGGCCGGGCCGCCCCCGGGTTAAGCCCCAGCCCGGCGACGGGCTGGGGGACACTCGGGGGGCCTCGACGAGGGGTGTCCCGCGATAGGTGCCCCCCGCTTAAACCCGGCCGCCGGGCCTCCGGCCGGGAGGGCGGGGGGCCGCGTCGGGGTCGGTATGTGCAGGCCTATTAAGTTCTCGAAGTTAGTTAGATTAATAAACATTGCGAATTCACCAACCGAAAAAGACAAGCGCGGCAAACTAATTGAAATTGTATCTTCGACATGCTATGAGAGTTTCGAGAACAAATTTAGAGTGAAAGTGCTGAATGACCTGCTGAAGAAGCAGAAATTGTCAAGAGCATTCATAATGTATATCGACCTGTACTTCGATTCACAGAGGAATTTGATTCTCATCGACTACCCGTTCTACCCAAAGAAGTACCCCTAATTGAAATTTTTCTCCCCCTCCTCGGGGTGATCTGTATGGAGCCTAGAGCAAGAATTTACAAAAACAAGATTGAAATTGAGGGATTATTGCCGTTTCCGGTAAAATTTTCAAAAAACAGCCCTTATGTAGCAAGAATAACCAAGACAGCCGTCTTCGTATACTCTCCACTATATAAGTCATCAATGCCGATACCCGTACCCATCGAATCTAATTGAAATTTTTTGCCCTTCTCGGGGGGTGTACGTTATGGGATGCAACCCCATTTTTCTCTCTCCTCCTTTCTCGGGGGTGAGAGAATGTCCCAACCTAAACCCCAATCTAAACCCATAATCCCTTCAGCGACCCCTTGGAAGTGGGGTGAGGGATACTGCACTGACATATACATAGAGCATTATGTGCCGAGACAAATCAAAAAGCTAGTATTGCTCAACGCCGCAGTGTTGCCGAGGAAGCCCATGGTACTCGTCGCCTCGCCGACAACTATCGAAAACATTAGAGCGCTAATCACGATTGCGGAGAGGATTGAAAGTTACATCGGCCATGAGAGCACCGCCAAATTGTTAAGCGATGTACTCGGAATCGAAGTGCCAACAAATCGTGGAGAATACACGCCAGAGGTCGGCGACGTTGCTGTCATAGCAAAACTTAGAAGGAGACTACAAACACCACAAGACTTAAAGAGCATCACGGTCGAGGACTTGGAGTTCTACATAATAGTCTACGAGAGCGATGAAGTCCGAGAACCCCCCGTATTTGCCATCTACACCTTCCCCACCACCCTCTAGCAACCCCTTGATCCATTTTTTCTCTCTTCTCCTCGGGGATGAACGTGAAGGCTCTGGGCAAGGTTCCGGCAAATCTTCTAAAATGTCAATGCAAAGACTGTAAGTTCAAGGATATATGTGGTCTCCTGACCGGTCAGTACTGTAGCTACTTTAACTGCGAAGTACCAGAACCTGCTGAGTGGTAATTTTTTTATTTTTGCTTCCTCGGGGATGACGTGGTCAGGGTGCTGAGTGTTTTGTTCCGGGCTACTGGCCTTCTTTCGGGGATCCCTTGTGAATCACAGCTGTACCTCCTCGGGGTGACCCCATGTCCCACGAGGTGAATGTATGAAGATTACTATTGAGAACTTTAAGAGCTTGAAACATGTTGAAATAGAGTTGGCCGATGCAACTGTTCTCATAGGCCCTCCAGCTACTGGGAAATCAAACATTCTCGATGCAATAGCTTTCGTAGGTTACTTCCACAGGTTCAGCGTCTTGGCTGAAGAATATGGAAGTAATGCACAC
>Ga0326760_1000280_pt1 | contig 29288 bp, 22 predicted proteins | sample GCREP_S_FD_207668 | JGI IMG/M metagenome (GOLD analysis project Ga0326760, IMG submission 207668) | Hot spring sediment microbial communities from Geyser Creek Basin, Yellowstone National Park, WY, United States - GCR.EP_S | ecosystem: Environmental > Aquatic > Thermal springs > Near-boiling... | reverse complement strand
CAGAAGTCGCAGGCTCGATATACAAAGTCAACAAAACCCTCCTCACCAAGCTCTTCGCCAAAGGAGCCCTCCCCAAGCTGGGCTGACGTATCACCCAAATAAAACAAACCCACTGTTAAAAACACGCACACACCATACAACATCCCACGTCTCCCCACCGCCCCCAGGCCCAGCCCCAGGGGCCCCACCCCTGCGGGCGCGGGGGATAAGCCGGCGGCGCTGGACGGGCCCGCCCGCCCGGCGATGCCGGCCAAATCGGCGCCGACGGTCGGGAGACGTGGGACTTCTATATACAGCTTTTAACGAAGCGGGCAACGGCCTCAGCGATTTTTCTAACCTGCTCCTCCGTCTGCGGCGAGTGACCCATCCCCGGCACCTCCACAACCTCCAGCGGGAAGTTGAACTTATCCGAGAGCCCCGCCAAGATGTCTATATGCGTCCTAGGGACCACGTGGTCCTCCGAACCTCTTATGTAGAGCACAGGAGGCATGTTGCTACCTATGAAGCGGGACGGCGAGGTGAGCTCCAGCTTGCTGCCGAGAGAGGCCAGGTGGTTCGCCAGCTTCCTGAGGTATGGGTCCTCCGACTGGAGGAGGTACTGCAGCTGCAGCCTCCGGTCCACCGGCGCCGCCACAGCCACCACACACTTCACAGAGCCGGGGTTCCTCGCCGCGAGAAGCAGAGCCACCGTGCCCCCCATGCTGTGGCCCGCAACCACCTCCACCGGCAACTCCCTCAAACCCGCCTCGTAGCCGTCCTCCACGTCTCTAAAAGTGGGAGCCGCCACCTCAAACCCCACCTCCAATAGGGGCTGAGTCAGCCACTGGATGTTCTGGGGAGAACTTCTATACCCATGAAACGCCACGGCCTTAGGCATAAGAGGGGTGACTCCCCTCTTTAAATACGTTCCCAGCGATAGACGCAGAACAGCTCCCAGCGCGCCGGCAATATTTATATATATTGGCGTAGGTGCGTATATGCGTCTTGAGGTCAAGATAAGCGGACTCCCCCGGGACAAGAGAAACATCCTAGTGCTGTCCTGCCCCGAGCCGTCGCTGGCGGGGGTCGTGGCAGTGGAGTACCTCATCGACGCCTTGAATATGGAAGAGATCGGCGCCATAAGGATAACCGAGATGCCCCCCATCATTGCGGTGGTAAACGGCGCCGCTAAGCTACCACACAGAATCTTCTACTCCCGACAGACAGGCGTCGTGGCCGTAAGGCAACACGTGCCAATCCCCCCGCAGATATACGCCGAATTCATCCACAAAGTCCTAGACTGGGCCGAGGAAAATAAGGTGAAGCTTGTGGCCTGCCTATCCGCCATGCCAGCCGTGGGGGACAAGGAAAGCGACAAAGTCTACTTCGTCACCGAGGAGGAGCTGGTGGAGAAGTTCAAACAATACGGCTTCGAGCCCATAAAAGAAGCCACAGTAGCCGGACTAGAGGGCGCCTACCTAGACGCGGTGCTAGACAGAAGCATAGACGGCGTCCTCCTAATCGCCGAATCCAAGCTACTCACCGCCATCAAAAGACTCGTAGACAGCGGCAAAGTCGCAAGCCACAGAGACGTAATGCTCATACTAAACGACCTCGTCGGCCGCGTAGGCCCCGACGTCGGCGCCGCCCTCAAGCTAGTAGACGCCGTAGCCAAACTCGCCGAAACCCAAATAGACACCTCAAAACTACAAGAACACGCCTCCAAATACGCATTCCTCGTAGAAAAAAACATAGAGGCGCTGTTCAAACCACCCACCGAAGCAATCGCCCAGCCGAGGAAAGAAATACCACTAGTCTTCTAAACATCAAGCCACAAAGCGCAGACGACCAAACCTGCAGAAAAAGACCTACAAGCTTCAGCCTCCAGAGAGGAGACCCACCGGCCCGCCTCTCCGAGCCACTTCGCTACGGCGCCCGCGAGCTCTATATAGCGAAGCCCTCCAAGCGTTCTCTGTGGTATACGAACTCTCTGCAGTTGCTTCTCCGGTACACCCCCGGCCCCCTTCCCATCAGGGCCTTTATAAGGGCGGCAAGCCTCTCGGCGCCCGCCTACCCGTCCCCAGACGTAGCCGCGGCACGGCCCACGGCCGCGTTTCGACTCGCGCCTGCCAAAATCGGCGCGGCCTGTCGATGGGCTGGAGCTTGACCTCTGCGCAGATATATGTTGTCTAACGGAGACGCCGCCCTTCCACAGCGGCCTTGAAGCGGACTGCCGCCTCCAGCGTATCTAGTGCGCCTCCACGCCCGCGGCTTGACGAAGGTAGTCTTCCCGGCGCCGGGCAGTCACTCCACGGCCCCCGACGCCTCCTCAGCCCTCGCACGGCCGAAAAACAAGACTGCGCAGAGACGCGGTGAATTACGCCAACGACAAGCCCCAGTTGCGGCTCGCCGGGAGGCGCTATTAACCGAAAATACGTCCCGTCATCGGAGACGTCAAGACGATTGACGCGGGATGGAAGCCTAACCTGTGTAGGACAGCGACGGGAGGCATGGGCAGGAATTCCGGCGTCTTGTCGACGCCATAGAGGTGAATTCTCAGCTGTAGCGGCGGCGCCGATTGTCATGCACGTCAAGACTCTGCCGGCGAAACTGTGGACACAGCCAAAAAGCGCCCTTTGGCCCCGGGTCCGCGGAGACTGAGACCCCACCTGAGACGGAGGCACTATTGACAGGCTTAGGACTTTTAATACCTAATGTAATACTATACGTGAACATCGCGTTTGACGCTTATAAGGCTGATCTGATTCGGTATGTACTGCGGCGTGGGCCTATGGCCCGCACCAAGCTCATGAAGCTTCTGTTCCTCATCGACAGGGAGTTGCATCGGAGGTTTGGCGCTACGGTGTTCCGCTGGAAGATGTATAAATACGGCCCCTTCTCCCGCGAGGTGCTGGACGTCCTCGACGACATGGAAGTATATGGCTCAGTGGTGGCTAAGGTGACCGACGACGCCATAATCTACGAACTCGCCTCAACCGCTCCCGTCGAGCCTCCGCAGGAGGTGAAGGAGGTGGCAGACCAGATCCTCGAGACGTGGGCGCACAAAAGTCTCGACGACCTCCTCACGTATGTATATAACCTAGAGGAGGTGAAGGAGGCATGGCCGGGGAAGCCGCTGTTGCGGTAGGACTCGGCGCCCTCGCCGAGGAGGAGTACTTGGCGCAACGCGTCAACGAGCTCATCCAGCTGTACCGAAGGCTGCAGGAGCTCAGGCGGAGGATACTGCAGGAGGTCGAGGAGAAAGCGGGGGAGAACGTTGCGGAAATCATTTCCAACATCGCTACAGCTATACAGCGATACGCACCGGAGATAGAGGAGGCCCTGGCGGAGCTCAAGAGGCTAGGCGTAGACCCCGTGAAGGCCGGCCTCGAAAGCGCCGTGGAGGAGTACGCCGAGGTCCTGCGGCTAGACATACCGGTCGGCGGAGGCAAAACTCTAGAGGACCTCCTCTACGAGAGCCGAGACGAGGTTTTGGACAAGCTCCACGAGATAATGATGGCGCTGTACATGGAATACGTAGAAATAAATGATAAATGCGACCACGGGTGTCCGCCAGAGGCGGCCCAGAAGCTGGAGAAACTAGCGACGCTGGAGCTAGCCACATACATAATCTACAAGCTGTTCCAAAAACAGAAAATCGACAAGAAAACCGCCGTTGCAGCGCTTAACGAAATAGTAGACGAAATCCTCTCTTGATGACCAAATTTCTGAACTATAGCCGCAGTGATATGCAGAGAGTTAAGGCTTAAATGCCGTGCCAAGAGACCGGGGCTAGAGAAATGGTGTTACATCTGGTGCCGAGATCAAGCAGTTGTGAAGCCCGTAGTCTCGAGAGGAAGCCCAGCCGCGGGAGACGCCGCTAGAACTGGAGGTAGTACAGCTTCAACAGAGCCAGCCTACAACCCTCGCTGTTTAACTCGCCGCAGTTCTCATAGACGGCATAGGAAAGTTGTCGAGGTAGAGGTTCCCTAGATGTCGCGAAGCCCCACAGGCCGTGTAGTCTAACTGCGTCGGCCCTCCCCTCCACAGCTGCCAGCAACATGAAGGCAAGCTGTGCCGAAGGGTATTTAGGCGCCCGAACCTCCACTAGGGTTTTCCCGTCCACCCTATCCAGCAAGAGAGACGCCTCCGGCACTTTCCTCTTTATTTTTAGTCTCATTTTTAATCTCAATTTTTCAACGGCTTCTTGATCACCTGTAGCGGCTGCCACGGCGTCAGCACAGACTTCGGGCTTGGGTAATTGTTCGCACCTCTTCAAGGCCTCGTCTTTCTGCAGACGGCCGGCCAGCATCAATAACGCCGGCTGAAACTCCCGCCAAATCGACGACTTAAACACGTCCACAACCTCCTTCAGACTCGCCCCATCCCCCACGCCGAAAAGCCTAAGCGTAAGCCGAGCATTCACAGAGGCCCGTGGGTCGTAGTTCAGCAACCACCGCCACTTTCTCAACAACTCCTCCGCCCTCTTCCTGTTGCCGGAGGCCGCCAGATAGACTAGATACTCGCCAAGTGGGAGGGCCGCTGTCGCTAAATATCTGGCGGTTAGTTTAAGGTGTTTTTTCGCCTCATCCCACAGCTCCTGGAAGCCTTCAGCTCTTTCGAGAAGCTCTCTCCAGCTCTTTGCGGCAAAGACACGGGCCCTAAGAGCAAGACTGCAGGCGATGAGGTAGCCTCCCCACTGCTCGAGCTTTCTGCGCATCTCCGCCGCTTTTTCGAACTCTTCTGCGGTCTCTTCCAGCTTCTTCTCGTCTAGTGCATGATTCAGCTTGTAGCGAGCCAACACATACGTGAACCAAGCTCTCAAATCTTCAATCACCCTCTTGGCGTCTTCGGTGACGTCGCGCACCCTCACCCATTCGGCGAAGTCTTTGTCGTTTTCCATAATTTTTATCAACTCCTCTGGATGGTCCGCCGCCCAGTCCAACTCGAACATTACGTCTTTGGCCTCTTCTTCGAGGTCGCCTAAGCCGCAGAGGACCTGCACATGTTGCGCCAAGTTGCCGCCACGTAGCGCCGCGGCCAGCACATACGCCTTGGCTATGGTATTGAGCAAGCGTTGCGCCGAAAGACCGCCCTCCGGCGCTGTTGCGACGTCACGCTCTTTAATTTCGTCATACAGACTGCACATATTCGCCGCGACCCTCCAGCCACTCTTAATGTGCTCTGGAAATCTTCTTATCAGGTTTAAGTAGGCGCGGATAGCCTCCACCAGAGGCCAGAGACGCTCCGCCTCAAGGCGGTCTTGAAGTTTTTGCAAGGCGTCGTAGATGTACCGCACAGTTTCTGGATCTAGCGTCCTCAGCTCTAAGGCGGCGGCCAACAAAGAGACGTATCTATGCGGCGCCTTCTCGCCCAGAGGACGCAACGCCACCAAGATGGGCAACACTGTCGCCGGATGGACAACCTCCTGCACCGCGAAAGACGCCGCGTAAAGCAACCGGTCAGCCGTTTCTCCATCCACCTTAGCCTCTGCGGCCAACGCCGCCAAACCCAAGGCGTAGAAGGTCTCAGGTAGCGTGAACCTTCTCCTTCTCCAGTTATCTACTAACGCCTTCAAGGTCTCGATACTGATGATGTTGGCGGCGGAGACAAGCGGCGAGAATATGCTAGCCGCTTCTTGTAACTTCTTCGCCGCCACCGCCGGCGCCCCCTCCAAGTAGAGAAGCCCCGCTGTTCTGTACATAAGCGTCACGAGCTGTATAGTGAGGAGTGGGACCATGTCGCCTGCCGTCATGTAGTCATCCACTACGCATGAGTCAAGTGCATCGCCCAACACAGCCTTTATCTCCTCAGGCAGATCCTCCCGCCTAGGCAACCGCGGATACGCAACCAAGACGTGGCCGAGGACTAAAGCCGCCCTCTTCACACACCTACGTTTCTCCTCCTCGCTAAGCTGCGACATATCACCAGCGAGACCGCTCCTCATCAAATCAATAATTCTGCCCCAGTCTATCGCTATCTCTTTAACTTTCATTATTAAACCGCTCTTCATCAATTCGTTAAAGCCGCCGATTAGCGCTTGGTAAAGCTCCTCAGGCTCTATTTTCTCCCTATTCACGGGGGAGAGCGCCCCCTTTTTTATCGCCTCCTTCAGAGTGCTGTGGTGCCGCCTCGCAAACCATCTCACCACTTCGCTACCTCTGACTTCGTCACTGCTCTTTCCAAGATTTACCAAGATCCTCTCGGCGAGTTTTACAGGTATAGGCCCTTCAAGTCCTCTAAGCACGATCAGCGGGGCGTAGACGTTTGCCTTTTTCCTATCGCCTCCCAGCACCGCGTACCAGATGTAGTCTAGGGCGAAGTCCACAGCCCTGCCCTGTGCCCTCCTCAACGCCTCAGCCACGGCTTCCCGCCGACAGCTCTCCTTCTTCAGCCAGTCTCCCGCCAACGCCGCCGTCAAAGCTCTGTTGTCGCCGTATTTCCCGACTTCTTTAGCCACCTCAGCCGCCGCCTCGCTCGGACAACCGCTGTAGCTCTCCACCAGCCTCTGCAGAAAGATGATATCGTCACTGCGCACCTCCACAGCCACATGCGCCCCCAGCTTATCTCTCACAAGCGCGTAAAAGTCGTCGCTTAACACCACCACGCCGGCCACCTCCTTGTCACGCGCCACGGCCTCCAGGAGGGCGAGCTCCTCCAAGCCGGTACGCGGCCTATGCCGAGCCCCCTCCCAAGGTCTCTGCGGGTAGTGCCCCGGCTGGGAGGGGTCGAAGTAAAGGAAGGGCTCCCTCCCCGCCCCCCTAATCTCATCTATTACCTGCTTCAACTTGGCCTCATCCGCCCCTTTCGTCACCTCCACAACCACTGCGCGGTCTGCCACGATCTTCTTCGCTAGGGCCACTTTCGTGAGTACCGACTTCCCCTCTCCCTTGGGGCCGTGCACCACCACCAGCTGGCGCTGGCTTAGCCTTTCTGCCAGTGTCTCCTCGGCGGGGTGCTCCACGTAGACTGCGCGGTCTCTCGCCAAGACGTTCCCCACGTATATCTCGCCGTCGCCGAAATACACGCCCAGTTGCTCCGGCACGTGATACACGCCGGCAACAACCCCCAGAGGCGCAAGCCTCCCCTCAAGCTCTCTGTAGACCTCCTTAAGCCTTTCCGCGAGCTCCTTCTTGAGCCTCTCCAAGTCGTCTCCGGCGGCTATGCGTCTCCTTTTGAGGAGGGCCAGATTCTCCACGAAGACGGTGAAAAATTCGGCGTCCATTCCCCACTCCAGCGCCAGCTGGTCGAGGAAGGCCTCAAGGACGTCGGCCACCTCGCCGTCTTTCAGAACCTCCGCCGCCCTCTCCGCCCTCCTCAACAACTCGGCGATGCCCGCCGCCACCTTATCCCTAACCCCATCCCGCCCCCAACCCTCCAGCACCGAGTCGGCCAGCTTCTCTACGAACTCCAGACCGGTTTTCTCCGCCAGCCTCCTCAGCCCTTCGGCGGCAAAGCCACCAAACGCGTAGCCCAGAAGGTCGCCTAGGGCAAGGACCACGGCGGCTCCCGGCACCGCCTTAAGGGCCTTTCCGAAGGCCTCTGCAAGCACGTCCTTAAGCCCCAGCTTGCCTGGGCTCAGCTCCTCCAGCGTCTTCCTAGCCTCTAGAAGTCTTTTCAACTTCATCTTGTCCGAGATCTGCAGAGGTTTGGGCGAGATGCCGCGGTACTCGCCTCTTGCCACAGCCTTAAGTCTGCTGTGCTCCACCTCGGCGAGGGCCCGAAGCTCTTCCTCCAGTTTTTCCGCCGCCTCGGCGTAGTGCTTAGGCAGGTAGAGAATCTTCACCTGTAAATCCCCCCTCTTCGCCTCGTTAAGCCTCTTCGCCAGCAGGACGGCCTCTTGGGTGCTTCGGGGCACCACAGCCACGCGGTAGACTGGCCTATCCCCAGCCCCCCTAAGCGCCTCAGCAACGGCCTCCGCGAGCTGTTCAACGTCTTGGTATTTAGAGACGCCAGCCTCCTCCCTGTAGGCATAGACCACGTCTATGAGGTCCCGCAGACGCTTTACCACCTCGAAGCGGGAGGAGCCCGGCGGGACGAAGATGATGACGCCGCGGCGCAGACCTTCCACTCTCCGGGAGACGGCGTGAATAAACCTCTCTACATCCACACTCCCCGCTTTAAGTTGCCTTAAAAACTTGGCATCATTCTACAGCGTTTCTCTTGACTAGTCCCATTATACTTTTTAACAACTGCTCCTTTACATCCACACGTGTGGCCGTCTCCGCCTCGCCGCCGCTGGGCATCCTCCGCATCACACTGGTGGCGAGGGCGACCTCCCTCAAATCCGGCCAACACAACCCCCCAGTAGTATGCAGAGCCGTCACCAGCAACCTCCAGAGATGCCCATCTCGGGCGTGAGGTCCGCGGTCTCTTGGCTACCTCCGTGCTGCGTGTTTCAGAAAATGTGTGATGAAGGTGGTCTTCCCGGCGCCGGGCGGCCCCACCACGACCACAAGCCCCCCAGCCACCCCTTCTCAGCCCTAAGCGCGTAGAGGTGGCTGAGGAGCAAGACCATAAAACTGCGTTGAGACGCGATAAAAAGTTTGTGCACATTAGCTCACTTCTCCGTTCTTCTCTAATCTCTGTGAAATATGTCGACGCAAGATGTTAAGCCCCTGGAGCCCGTTCGGTTCCGGGTTGTAGGGGCTGTAAGACGTTCCGTTTAAAAATTAAAAAGATGCAAACATCGACCCACATGACGCCTGGGACGGAAAAAACTATAAGTATGAGGGTTGAGGAATATTAATAAATGCTAAAAGCAGAGCTACCAAGAAGTGATAAATGGAGAGGTTTAAAGTCACGCTGGACTATTCTTGACTACTTTATCGAACGTCTAGCTGAGAAAGGAGATGAAATATGTAATGAAAGTGAAATAAGAAACAAATACTACGAGAAGCTACAAAGCTTAGTCTGCAACGGCAATACAGAGGTCTTGGAAACTATCGAACTGGGACCATACTATCATTTTATTCTTATTTCATATTACGCTCTTTTTCATAAAAAAGATTTTGATCTGGCATATAGGATTTTCCAAAAAATATATGAAATATATGAAGAAGATAAAACATTATTTGACGACGATGAGGAACGAAGCTTAAACTATCTTAGGCCGATATTTGAGGGGCTCGGAACAATAAGAAATGACTGCAATTGGTATAAACCTGGTAGTGGCCATCTTATGAAAAAGCTGAAAGATATTGCAGAAGGTCTGAGACAGACTAAAAATACAATAAAGGACGCATGGAGCAGTCTTTTCAAAGATCTTTTAACTATCCATCTAAATCCGGATCCGGCAAATGAAAACGAAATTAGAACAAAGATCTCACAGATTAAAGATACTATACAAACTCTTAGTGATGAAAGAAGTTTATTAACTGAGGAGATAATAGATGGATACAACATTTTTTCAGGAGGACTTTCTATGGCCCCTTATTATTTCATATATCATATGGTTCAAAAAACAGAAACTGTGTTAATTAAAAAGTTCAACGAATATAAAAAATATATAAGATTTTATGAACTTTTGAAAAAATTGAAAACCTACCTTGAGAAAATTTCTGGTAAGTTTACTAGTGTCAATGATATTATAGCTAAGGATAATGTGGTTCGGTATATCATTTTTATTATCTTACCTATTATTCTTCCTGCTTTACCTATTAATTTTTTGAGCTGGCTAAATGAAACTCTTATGTTGCTTCGCATAATACTACCATCAGCATGGGGCGTTATTATGATTTTTAATAAAGTAGTAATAAACGGTATTATTAGATACATTGCGCGACGAATCAATTTATCTATTGAAAAAGACATACTGAAAGATATATATTTTTCTATCTGTCGAACTAGATAAACCACATTCGGGTGCGAAAGGTCTCGATTTCTGAGATTGATTTTGCCGCTTGCACACGCAGAGTTAGCCATGCGATTTCTCGTGAGTATCTTGTTGTGATAGGTTCTGTAGAAACGGGGTTTTGGACACTTGTATAGTTTAACCTACATAAACCAAATACAGAAGCTAACAGTGATTCATCGTTTATCTCCGTTATGTCTTCATTTATTTTTTCCATTTCTCTATGTCTAGAAATTATCAAACTACTTGGTAGTCCCCGCCAAATGTTGCTCTTCACTTCTCCATTCACTTTGAAGTAGCCAGTAGTAACAAGGAGATAGACATCTGGTTTTAGTTTGAATACTGTACCTATTTCTGGATAACCAGTTTCACTATCGTTGATCTTAAACGGGCTTTCTAGATCATATATCGCAATATCGGACCTTTTAATCTTCAGTACATAAATCGCCAATATCTTCCGACTTAACTTAAGCTCTTGGAGGGCCTTTGCTATAGCATTTTCCTCTCTGCTCGAGATCTCTTTCCCACTATAGTGTATGATGAGTATGGCGCGTCCGGCTTGTATTTTGTTTGCAAGCTTAGCAATTGCAGTGTTTAGTAAACCTGCTATTTTCTCGGCGAGCGTATCTATATCCTCGCCGCTTTCCACATCTTCACTCGTTATGCCCCCTGCCTCTAGGAATTGCCAATGACCAGATTGGTCAAATATCAGTACATAACCAACTCTTTGTTCTTTATATAGAGGATGATAAGAAATGCCGAGACCCATGATAAAAACTTGGATGTCAGGAGAGTCTATAATTCCTCGTTCGAGAATGTAAGGTACCCCACCCATTTTTGTAAATATTTGAATCGAAGTAGGGAGTAAAGACCATCGATAGTTCTTTTGATCGTTTAAGAGATCTATAGTAAAGACTTGTGAAGTTATGCCGTGTTTTAAAAACTCAGCCTTAGTACGGTAATAGATGCTGTCGTAAAGGCTCCTGTGAACCCTCGGGAGGATTATTACGGGGAAACATTTCGTAACATCTGAACAAGCTGACTTGAAGGCCTCATAGATCTTTTCTGGGTTGTCATAACCGGAGTGATCAAACGCAACCTGTTCAATGTCAATATTTGTCCTATATATAGCGTTAAAACCAGTAAAAATTCGTCTTTCTTCTAATCCATTTTTCAAATGTTCCACGAACATTTCGATCTTCTTCTTAGTCGCCGCGTCCAGGTTGTTATTAAAGAGAACTACGATATTCTTGTAAGACTTCGCGACTTGATTGTTGTGGGGACCATACCGAATGATGTAATACGGATGGACATGTGTGCCGCTTCCAAATCTTAGTCTAAAATTTTTTATATTAAATATAAGTTGATGCTTCATATTTGTAAGAATTCTTGACTAATTTGATATATAACATTGTTAAGAGTAATACTACTTGGTATAATATTCCCTAAGATCAGCTTTACATCGTTAGTTAGTTGCTCGAAATAAACACGTGAATTACTTTTGATTTTAGTAATTAGATCTTTATGTTTTTCCATATCTTCACATATATATTTTTCTATAAAATCACGTGAATGTTTATAGGTTGGATTAATAGTATAGCGAACGCCTAGTGACATCAGCGTATCAATATCGACAACTTCTTCTTCACTGGATAAACAACTAAGCCGGACTTTATTCTCTCTTGCTTCAACTACTTTGCAGAGGTCAGTTCCCCTTTTTAGTCTTTTATTAACACGAACACCGTTGAGAAGAGCTATGTCTTTGCCTGTTGTTCTCAAGAAATCGATTACATCATATAGAGTTAAGTTACTTATTCTTCTGTATGTTGACGACACTATAACGTAGATTCTTTCATCATTTTTCCCGTGATATTTTTCTGTGACAACATGTTGGAATCTTAGGGTGATTTCTTTCACGACCTTAAAGAATTTACTACAGCCTTCCTTTCCTTTAATTTCATTGCCGCATAGCCAGCTATTGTTGTCGCAGAACGTTAGAAGAGGTTCGGCACGTCGTTTTTCTTGTGGTATTAGAGTTTCCAAGCATTTCTTTTCTAGATGCAGGCATAGCTCTGCTCCTATCTTAAGACATAATATATTTTTATTCTCGCTATTTTTTATTATCTTTTCCAATGCATTTTTTAATAAATTAGCAACTACATATCCAGTAGAAGGTATTTGTATATTTTGCACTTGACTAATACTATTATCAAGTTCAGAGATACATTTTTCTCCGCTTGGCATCTTTCCTCGTTCTTCTCTGGACTTAAAGTAGGTGGTCAACGCCTCCTTCAACTCAGCTCTTACATATTCTTCGCTTATCGTCTCCGCTAAAGAAGCAATATAAATACCTTCTTTGAGATGTTGATATTGTCGTGGAAGTAGTGAAGCCACAATGCTCTTTGCATATTGATTTATCGCACTCACCACCCACGGCGATGGACATTCCCTCAGCAACGGTAACCAATAAACACCAAGGTACGCACTATCAAAGCTCACAGGCAAGAAGTTGACAAGATACCTTCCAGTAGTTAATGATGCCACATTATATTCTTCTTGCTAACTTTTAAAATTTATAGCATAAAAGCGACGGCATAATCAGAGATAAAGGGCGACGGGCAAGGCCAAGGATAGAACTGCGAGGCACGGCTACGGGTAGGGCGCCTAAAGCTCTGCTAGGGGTGAACCGGCCTTTCGCTCCCTTTTTCTGCCGTTGTTTGCCCGGAAGCATTTGCCGCCATGGCAACGTTACCTCGGCATGTATGCAATCGCCGACTGGCCCAACGGCGTACAGTCGGAGCTCTAGGGCAATGTCGTTTTCATTAGAACACATCACTTCTGAGAGCATAGTGGTAGCCAACATCGCAGATCCGTCAAGTTATATTTAGTATTTCCTTTCCTATATCTCCTCTGCGGAAAAGATCTTCTCTATAACAACGGCGGTGAGAAAAAACGTAAATCTAGGCGTAGAGATTGAGGCGTTTAGCAACCGTCACGTTTTTTATATAGATGAAGAGGCGTGTTGTGTTGTCGCCTTTGTCTCTGTTGGCGCTTCGGGTGTATCTACACGGCAGATACACGCCATGTGTAAATCCGTCGCATAGCAGGATAAATGCTCTTTCCTACCAGCTGGACTTCGTAAACTACGCCCTTAGAAAGTTGTACGATGAAGGCGCCCTGCGGCTCCTCTTGGCAGACGACGTCGGCTTGGGCAAAACCATCATGACCGGCCTCTTGATAAAGGAGCTTATGCTCCGCGGCCTCGCCAAGAGGGTTCTCATCGTTACGCCCAGATTCCTTACATTCCAGTGGAGGAGAGAGTTGGCGGAGAAATTCGACATACATTGCATAGAGAAAGACCCAGGGACAGACTGCGTAGTAGTCAGCGTGGACTACCTAAAAAGACACATTAAGCAATACCTAGAGGAGGAGTGGGATCTGGCTGTTTTCGACGAGGCCCACAACCTTACCGTAGGCGCAAGGGGGCCCACTCAGAGGTACTCCGCGGCGGAGGCAGTGGCCTCTAAGGCGAGAAACGTGCTCCTCCTCTCCGCCACCCCCCACCACGGCAAACGCCACGACTTCGTGGCGCGGCTCAGACTACTAGATCCATCAGTAGACGAGAGCACCCTCCGCGCCGCCGTCAAGAGACTCGTGGTGCGGAGGCTGAGAGAAGATGTAAAGGAGGAGGCCGGGATTCCGGAGAGATACGTAAGCCCACCTGTGGTTGTGGAGCCCACAGAGGAGGAGCGCCGGCTCTACGCCGAGGTTATACGCTACGTTAAATACTATTACGACGCGGCTAGGCAGGCAAAGGGCAGAAGGAGGAGGGCCCTCGGCCTTGTCGCGGTGGTTTTCCAGAAGAGGGCATCCTCCAGCATCGCCGCGATAAAGAAAACCGTGGAGAAGAGGATACAAGCCCTCCAGCGGATGAAGGCGGGTCTTCTGAAGCCTACATACGACGTGAAGACCGAAACAGAGGCCTTGAGGCACGTCGTCGCCGACATAAACGCGATCGATAGGGAGCTGGAGCAACTCCACAGACTTAAACAGCTGGCTGAGGCGGTGAAGATAGACAGCAAATACCAGAAGCTACTGGAGCTACTGGAGAGACATAAAGACTCCAAGGTCATCATCTTCACCCAGTACCGCGACACCATGTACTACCTCGCCGAGAGACTGGCGGCGTTGAGAGAAATGGTGACTCTCCACGGCGGCATGGCCGAGGAGGAGCGCAAAGCCGCCGAGGACAAGTTTCGACGCACCGGCAAGATACTGGTGGCCACAGACGCGGCCTCCGAAGGCCTCAACCTCCAGGTGGCCAACGTACTCATAAACTACGACCTCCCCTGGAACCCCAGCAGACTAGACCAGAGGATCGGGAGAGTGCACCGCTACGGCCAGACCAAACCCGTCTTCATATACAACATGTTGGTGGCAGACACCATAGACGGCCGCATCTACCAGATACTCCTCCAGAAGATCGAAGAGATCAAGAAAACCCTCGGCAAAGTCTTCGACTACCTAGGCAACGCCGCCGCTGAGAAGGAGTTCCTCAAAATAGTGGAGGCAGCCCTAGCCGGCAGAAGCCCAGAGGAGGAGGTAGACAAGCTACTGCAGCAGAGGGCCGTCGCCCTTAAAGATCTTGAGGAGCTGTTGACAAGCGACCGGATAAAGATAGAGGCAGACCCCCGGTGCACAGACGTAGTCACAGACGACGAGTTGAAAACCCTGGTCCTAAACACGTTGGCGGCGCTGGACCCCCGAAGCTACGAAGAAAGAGACGGATGCATAAAGGTGAAGTATCCACCCCGCGAATTGGGGAGGTTCTGCCGGGGCAGATGCCTAACTGAGGCGGCCGGCTTCGGCGGCCAGTGCCCAGAGAGAATCACAGTGGAGCACCCCTTGGCCAAGGCGGTGGTGGAGTACCACATATCACAGCTGCCGGCCGCCGTGGAGGTGGAGGTGGAGAAGCCCTGCTTCGCAGACGGCACCCTCTGGATCCTCAAAGGCGAGGCCAAGCTCGCCCTACCCACGCCGGCGGGGGAGAGGGAATACAGCTTGGCAAAAGTCACGGCGTATTTCAAGCCGGGCAACACCCCCTGCGGCGCCGAGGGGGAGGTGCCTCTCTCCATATTGAACATAGCCATGGAGGTAAACAAGACGAACCAAGCGCCTCAACCCCCCAGCGACGTGGCGGAGGAGATACGAGAGGAGCTAGAGAAAAAGGCGAGGCGGATATGCCAGAAGTTGCTCGACACCATATACACAGAGGCCTCAAGGAAGCTACAGGAGCTGGAGAAAAAACGCGGGCTGTCCCCCACCGAGAGGGAGGAGCTGAAAAGGAGGATACTGACGGAGCAGAGCTTCTGGACGCAACAGATAGACAGGGCCTGCCAGCCCGACATAGCCGTGGCGCCTGTGTTAACAGCCTTCTACAGGCCTCTGGGCTACTTGGCGCTGGGCGTCGAGTGGGCCGCCAACATCATAAATCAAGGCAAGGAGGGCGAGGAGATTGTAATACGGCAGGAGGAGGCGGAGAGATGCCGAGTCTTAGACCTAAGAGACAAGCCGCTGGCTGGGATAGACCTAATATCCATCTGCCCCGACGAGGTGAGACTGATAGAAGTCAAGACAGTAACGTCGCTAAACAGCCAGATACACATCCAGCCCATAGAGTGGGAAACCATGTGCGCCAAACGACTAGAACAACTCCGCAAAATACCAGACCGACGCGTAATCGACGCAGTCGCCCTAGCCAGGACCTTGAAACACCACACATACCTCTACGTGGTAGACCTCCACCACGGCCTACTCAGAAAATACAAAAACCCATGCGACGCCCTAGCCCCCCACATACAGCAGTACATGAAAACCCAGACAAAATACGTAATACCGTATACGGACTTCGTCAAGCTAATCACCCCAACCACAGAAGTTAAATTAAAACCATAGAACATACGTGGCTATCGAGAAGCCCTTAACAGGAGAATGGAAAGACATAAAACGCAAAATAGACGAAGAAGCCGCGAAAGAACGCAACGCAAGACCCCCACACTTCGAAATGTACACGTCGCTCGCCCGCCTACCCCTCACCATCTCGCGTTTTGTCCTTCTCACCACCCTCTTACCCGACCTAGACCTCCACCTGGCAAAAAAGGCGCTTGGGCTCGACAGGGATAAGCAACCATACTGGCGTAACCCGCCGGCCGAGATGAGGGAGAGACTAAAGGGCGTCGTCGTCCTGGACCCCTTCGCAGGAGGCGGCTCCATCCCGCTGGAGGCGGCGAGACTGGGGGCACACGCCGTCGCGCTTGAGTACAACCCGGTGCAGTGGCTGGCGCTCAAGACAATACAACTGGCGAGGGAGCGCGGGAGGGAGCTGATAGACCCCAGGGCCTGGGAGACGCTTAAGAAGAGGTACAGGAGAGGCTTCGGAGCAGACATGGAGGCGATCTGCAAAAGCGGAGAAGCCGAGAAGGCAGGCCCCCTGGCGCGCGAAGGCTGCCACATTGCGCTGGAGCTTGAGAAAGAGCTCTCACGGTACTACCCGCCTAGAAACGGCAAGAGGATCTCCCACTACATATGGGCAAAGCAAGTAAGGTGCCCCAAATGCGGTGCCTGGGTCCCCCTAGTGCTGGACTCCGGCCTAGATGCGGACGAGAAGATTTACTGGAAGCTTGTATACAACGGTGACGACTACGACGTGGTGGTAGAAAAGGGAGGAGAGGGGATAAAGACAATTAGTGAGGGCAAGGCGAGATGCCCCAACTGCGGCGCCCCGATATCAGACGAATATATCAAGAAAAACATCGGTCACAACGACAAGATGGTGGTGGTAATGACCGAGGATAAAGAATTTTACCCAGCCACAGAGACCGATAAAAAGGCATATGAAGAGGTACCCGAGCCGGAGAGGTTGACCGAGTTAATTGCGCCTAACGACCCCCGTAGCGTATTGCCGCCGCTCTACGGCTACAAGACATTCGGAGATCTCTTCAATAAGCGTCAACACTACTACCTAAACAAACTTGTAGAGAAGCTCAAACAAATAGAGCCGAACATACGCACAGTTCTCGCCTGGCTGGTGGCGAAACAGGCGGATTACAACTCACGGCTGACGTCATGGCATAAACGTCATCTTAAAGTTACGCATACTCTTGAGAATAAGGTTATTAGCATGTCGTGGGATTATGTGGAGGTTAATCCGTTTGCTAAGGGTTCTGGGACTTTGTGGGGGGCTTTGTTTGATGTTTTGGATGGGTTTGCGTTTCTTGTCCATGCGTTGGAGGGGGCTGGGCCGTTTGAGCCGGTGTTTGGGTCTGCATTGAATCTGCCTTTTCCGGACAAGAGCATTAAATACGTCGTTACCGACCCGCCGTATTTTGACAATATTCCGTATCCGGAGAGTTACGACTTCGTGTACGTCTGGCTTAAGCGGGTGGTTGGGGATCTGTACCCGGAGGCGTTTAGCTTCTGGACGCTTTGGCGCGACCGCTCCGCCGAGGATATAAGCGTCGGCGGGGGGAGGACTGAGGAGCACTTCAAGACCCTCCTCAAGAGGGCGTTTAAAGAGGTTAGGAGGGTTATCACGGACGATGGGGTTTTCGTTGTTTATTTTGCTCATTCCCGGAGGGAGGCGTGGGCGGCTACGTTAGAGGCGCTTATGGAGGCGGGGTTTGCCGTGTCTAACATAATCCCGGTCAAGGCCCAGTCGGCCACCGACGTGCAGGCCCGGGGCAAGGTCTCCATGGTGTCTGCCCTCGTCCTAGTGCTTAGGCCGCGGTTGCGTGACGAGGTGGAGTACGTGGAGCGGCTTAAGCCCCGTCTCGAGGCAGAGGTTAGGAAGGCCGTGGAGGAGCTGTGGAGGGAGGGGTATAGGGGCGTCGACCTCATGATGGCTGCCTACGCCACGGCGCTTAAACACGCCACGCAGGTAGGCGTGTTGAAGTCCATGAGAGGCAACGCGGTTGAGAACGTGGTGGAGTTCGCCGAGCGGGTGGCGGTCTCCGCCGCCGTGGAGGCGGCTTTCGGAGGCACTGTGCCGGATAAGTTAACCGGCTTCTACATATACGCCGCAAACAACTCGCAAAACGGCCTAGACTCCGACACGTACCTCCTCTTGACTAAGCTCTTTGTCTCTAGAGAGGAGTTGATTAGGCGCAGGGCTGTGCGGGAGACGAAGAGCGGGAGCAAAAAGAAGGCTGAGCTTCTAGACTGGAAGGACCGTTGTGATGTGGTGAAGAATGAGTCGCCTTACCTAGTGGATGTGCTTCACCGGCTACTTTGCGCGTTTAACGAAGATGGAGTTAGAGGCGTCAAGAGGTTGCTGGAGCAAGGATCCTTCACGTATACGCTCTCCGACATATGCAGGGCTCTTCACGCCATCTACGTAGCTAGGGGGGACGAGGTGGTGAAGAGCTTCGACGCGGCGTTTTGCCGAAAGTCTTTAAATGAGGGGCCGTTGTTTAGCTATGGAGCTTAGGCTTGAGATTGCGCAGGGGAGGTTCAGCCGCGAGGACGTCGCAGTCTCTTTCTACAGGGTAATAGAGGGGAGAGCCCCCGCCCCCTACGACTCGCCTGAGAGGTTCTTCGAGGTTACGTACCTCACCGACACCCTCCGCACGGTCCTCGTTAGAGTCTTAGAGAGGGTGAGCGGGAGGGGAGGCGACAAGGTCGTGGTCATTAGGTCGGGCTTCGGCGGAGGCAAGACGCATATACTCGCCACTTTGTTCTTCCTCTTCACGGCGAGACAAGCCGCCGAGAGGGGCCAGGTGGGGGAGGTGGTGAGGGGGTACGGCAACCCGCAGGCCGCCGTATGTGCGTTAGACGCCTCGGCCGTAAATCCGTTCCGCATGCCCCTTTGGACCTGGCTGGGGGGTTGTCTAGGCGTGGATCTGAGGGGGGACGAGGTGCCCGAGACCAAGACGCTTGAGGGGGCTTTGCAGAGGTCGTCGCTTCCGGTTGTGATCCTCATCGACGAGATAGGGGAATACTTCAGGCAGATGGACCAGAGACACATACCTCTGGAGCAGAAAAACGCGTTGGCGGAGGGCGTCATCTTGTTTTTCCGCAGGCTGTACGACGCGTTGAGAGAACGCGACATGTTGGTCATCACGCTTCCCGACGAATCTGCGCCTTTTAGCGACTGGGTCCACGAAAAGGTGGGGAGACTTAGGGACGTGCTTAGACGCGTAGGCGTGGAGTACATCCCCATCACCAGGCTGGAGGAGATATACGGCATAGTGCGGAGGAGACTCTTCACGAAAGTGGACGACTCCGTGGCGGAGCAGGCGGCTGGTATATACTCCCAGTACTACTCGCGATGGAGGGAGTGGTTTGTTGAGGAGTGGACCAGGCCTGAGGAGTTGAAGAAGGCCTACCCCTTCCACCCGGCCTTTATGCGTACGCTGTGGGAGAGAGTTTCCTCCATCCCGGACTTCCAGCGGACGCGCGATCTGATATACACCTTGGCTCTAGTCGCCTATCACGTCCTTAATAAGCAGAAGAAATTTGCCGACTTGATACTGCCCGGCGACGTAGACCTCGGCCAAGACGACTTCAAGAAGTTCTTCACAGCCGGCGTCGGGAGGCCCCACTACCTGCCTATCATCGAACACGATCTGAGGGTGGCCAGAGAGCTGGGCGACCACCACTACCGCGTGGCGGCGGGCCTCTACCTCTACTCTCTCTTCGGCGGGGACATCAAGAGAAACGCGGCGGATCTGAAGACGGCCGTTACGCTGGCCGCGAAGCCCAAGGGAGGCGACCCTGAGATATACCAACAGGCGCTTGAAGAACTTCTGGATAGGCTTTGGTATCTCTCTGAGGAGAACAACAGGTTTTGGTTCTCGGCGGAGCCGAATATAAACAAGATACTGGAGGAGAGGAGAGCCACCGTATTGGCTGAGGAGGCCTACGAGGTCTTGGAGGAGGAGGCGGAGAGGCTTATGAAGGCTATAGATCTTCCATTTGTCAAGGAGTTTGCCCGCGGGGTAAACGACATAAGAGATGAGAAGAGGTTTAGGCTGTACGTCTGGCATCCGCGGGCGCAGCCGCCGGACAAAGAGGAGCTCAAGAAGGCGCTGGAGAGGTTGACTTACCGCAACTCCGTGGTGGTGCTTTTGCACAGCGGCATGCCTGTGGAGCAGGCCAAGTACATAAAGGCGTGCGACGCCTTGAGGGAAGAGCTCAAGGAATCCTCTCAGAGACAGAGGCTTGAGTCGCTGTGCGAGAAGAGGACGCTTGAGCTGTACTACGCCTTCTATCAGTCGTACAACAAACTCGCCGTGCCTATGCCCCACGGCGTGGACTTTATCGATCTTAGGGTTGAGCTGGCGCGAGGAGAGGCCCCGGGTAAGGCCGCGGCTAAGTTCAGGGAGGCTGTGGCCAGGGCTGTGAGAGATGAGTTGAAAGAAGTCGCGAAATATATCCCGCTAGATGCCCAGTATCTATACGACGTCTATCTCTCTGAGAGGTTGCGCCACGTCAAGGCTATCGACATAGCGACCATAAGGGAGGACTTCTATAGGGATCCTGATCTGCCCATGGTGGAGCCCGGGAGGGCGCTTACAGAGGCTTTGGCGAAGCTGGCCGAGGATGGGGAGATAGTGCTCTCCTGCGGAAATTCGTGGTATTGGCCGCAGGGACTTATAGAGGTTAAGAGCTTGCCAGAGGGCGAGGAGACAGCCAGGCTTAGAGAACTTCTAAACTGCGATCCCGAGAGAGCGATAAGCGTGATGAAGGAGGTCCCGGGAGAGGTGAAGTCGCTTCTAGAGGAGTCGAGGAGGAGGGCCAAGCCAGCCGCGGCGGCGGAGGCGACGCCTGCGGCTGTTAAGTGTGAAGATGTGGAGAAGCCGTTGGCTGAGGGCGTGGGCGTACAGGCCAGAAGTCTCGTGGCCGCCGGCAGCGACGTGACGGCGGTTTTGCGCTTTCTACAACAGTTGAGGCTTCTTGGATACTTCCAGCTGGTTGACGCAAAGGCCGAGGCCGTGTTTAAAGACGGGGCTGTGGAGTCGAATTGGACCGCCAGAGGCGTCGGCGAGGTGGAGAAACTTGTGAAATACCTAAATACGTTGACTGCGGAAGGCGGCGAGGCATCGATCACCGCGACCTTCACCGTGAGGGAGAGAGAGGTGCCCCAAGAGGCGGCTGAGCTCGCCAAGGCCTTTAAGAACCTAGACATAAGGGTACGCGGCTCCGTCTGCAGAGGGGCATGATCACGCTCCTCATAGGTACAAGGAGGGCAACCCTTATGCAGAGGGGCAGACGCATAGCCTCTTTCTCCGCGGAGGGGCTCACCTGGTGGCGTGAGCTTTTCGGCGACATGACGCAGATAGACGACTCCTTCGCCAACTTGGAGAAGGCAGCCAAGGCTTATCTATTTGCCAAGCTGTACCCCTACGTCCACGAGAAGTACAGACTAGTCAAGACCTTGCGCGAAATGGACGACTTCGCCGCCGTATATTGGATGTGGGAAGTGAAGAACAAGGGCCTTAGAGCCGTAGTAGCACTAAAAAAACTCTATCATCTAACCTAAAGTAAGGAATATTTCTTATATTTATGACGAAAAGTTCACATAGAAAAGGTATACGATTGGCAAGAGAGCTGATTAGCGTAGCGCTAGAGGATTTCGATACGGCCAAGCATCTTTTTGGTGTGGGCCGGTTCCGCTGGGGTCTCATCGCGCTTCAGCAGTCGCTTGAAAAAGCCATTAAGGCCATCTTGCTTAGTCTATGTATTATCAAAACAGAAAAGAGTCTTAAAAAGAAGATTTCACATAAAGCAACTACACAAATCTTTCATATATTAATAGAGTTTTTAGAAAATTTAGAGAGGGCGATCGAGTTTCCTAAGGATATGTTACGTCAGATGCCAGGAATAACGTTAGCTCCACTTGAGATTCTACAGAGGGGAATTGAGAATACGAAGATTGAGCTTAGTGACCTATCTGGAAAAGCCGAGGAGATTGCTAAAAAGGCGGCGGTCAAGGTATTTCATCCTGTCACAGATGAGGATAGAGAAAAATATGAAAAATTAGAATTAGAAATGGTGAATCTTGTAAATCAAAGCTACGATAACGTAAATATATATGAACTGTATAAAGTATTAGAGACCTTGCCGTCTGAGACCAAGACGGTTGCGGCGCAACTGATTAGCTTGTCGCGACCTGGCGGCCCATATAATGAGCTTGTAGATATACTTGCCGCATTTTCTATATGGCACATAGTATTTGAGTATACGTTGTCTGATCTCAGATATAGGGCGTTACATCTTGACGAAAATACATTTATCGTATGGTGGGGACATAATGTGATTCAGAGAATAGACAGATTGGATTTAATATCTAGAGTTGATAAAGCTGTGTCTGAATTGAATGAAGATATATGCAACTTAATACGTCAGCTAATACAGACGTATCAAATGAATAGACGACTTGGCAAAGAAAATCGATCGCCTAAAGGCCACCTTCCTGGAGATTAGAGACTGTTAAGAACTTGCCGATATCCCAGCATTAGTACGACAAGCCAGCACCTCTTCTGGCGAAGTTGCCTAGTGGTTGAGGCTTCACGACGCTTTAAGTAAATATCGCTCGGTCTCGCCGACATGGAGCTAGCCGCCTTCTTCGCAGTTGTTTTTGGTAGGTCTGATGGTATTTTCTGGCCTGACGGTAGGCGTCCATGCTAATACATAATTAAAAATTAAAAAGCGGCATACCATAAGAGGCTGTGTATGTGTATGACATTGTCAAGAAAGAAGTATCTCGTATACGCTCCGCGTTTTTAACTCTTCTTATTGGGTCTCTTTTTGCGGTTCTTATTTCTTACTTTTGCGGGCCACCATACGGTTTGGTGACGGCTTTTGCCGTGTTTTTACTTTTTATAAAAATTCTTTTTTTCCATGATGACGAGACCAATTCCGATTGGGTCGGCCTCATAGTTACGGCATCTGCGGTCGGCCTCCTTATGGGAATAATAGTCAGCATCCTTGTAGGAATAATACATGGATTTCTCGCCGGCGAGGAATCCATACATTGTTGTGGGTTCTACGAAGTTCTTGCTTTTATCCTCGCATCTATAGCAACGTCTCTTTTCATCATTTATAGACATTTTACCGCCGCCACTTATGCTAATTATAAAATTTATCGGGAACAATGAACTGTTGATAAGGGATGCCCGGGTGTACGTGGACGATCACAGCGTTGTGTTAGTTTTCAATGGGAGGTTCTGGACGTATACAAGAGATGTGCGGGACGTGGTGGTGCCCGTGGTGACTGTGGTGGCGAAGGGGAGGAAGTACATATTCCGCAATGCAACTCTAGAGGAGGCCCTGGCTGGGTACGAGAAATGCTCCCCTGTAGGCGTTTAGACCGGCCGGGGGTCGATAGAGGCTGTTCAAACGCTCGTCTCGAATATGACGTAGTGGAGGTTTAAAATCTCCTGTAGCACGTCGTCTGGCTGATGCGCATAGGGCTTTACGTAATTTAGCATCTCGGCACTCTCCCTAGTGATCGTCTTATCTAGGTTAAGCAAGATAGACGCCGGGGCGGACTCGTCGATCACCACTCCGGGGCGGGCGGCCGGCGAAGGCGGCCCCGCGCCCCCAGCGCTCCTAATTCGCGGGGGCGGGTTTCAAAGATCTGCCAGCATCTCTTGTACATTCCCAATATTAAAAGCGGTCTGTAGCTAAAGCGGCGTCCGCCACGTCCCTGGCCGTAGACGAAGGCGGCAGAGCGCTAGGAGACGTTGGAGCGCGATAGATGCTCGACGTGGGGGAGTAGCCTCCGGCATTAAGGAAGTTTTAAAACCCCCTCCCTAGCCTTCTGTGGAATTTGAAGCTCTTAGGGGCTTGTTGCGGCGTGTGGTTGAGGAGGTGGAGGCGGAGATTAGGCAGAGAGCTGGCTGAGGCTAGGCGCGTCGGCGCGAAGAGGCGGGTGGAGGAGCTGTCTGCCATTAGAGACATCTTGTACGAAGACAAGTGGTTTAGGATTGCGACGGCTGTCTACGCCCAAGTCAAGAGGCAGTTCGTCGAGGATGGAAAGGCTGGCGAGCTTCTTGAGGCGGCTAGAAGCCGCTTGTTCGGCCTTAGGCTTGAGGTGGTGGAGGCGCCTCTGCTGAAGATAGAAGCCGCTGTGGACCGAGAGGGGAAGGTGGCCGCTGTTAGGTGTAGAGCGGCCTTAGACCTGGGCGTAGAGGCGGTTTTTGAAGGCGTAGCGCCAGGCTACAGGCTCCCGCAGGCAGACAAGACGGCAGGCGCCGGCGCGGAGGCGGCGGAGAAGACCGCAACAGACGCAGAAGCGGTAGTCGAGCGCAGAGACGACCGGCGTAGGGGCGGTGGAGAAGGCGGGGGCGGAGTGGAGCGCGTGTTGGAGGAGGTGAGGAGGGAGTTTTCCGGCCTGCCGGTGTATGTCGGCGTGGAGGACGGCTACGTCTACGTGAAGAGGACTGCGCCTATGGACAAGAGGCAGTTCAGGAGGTACCTAGAGACGTGCAAAAGGCTCGGCTTTAGGTTCGACCGGAGGGGGGAGAGGTGGGTCAAGCCGCTGGAGGAGCTGAAGATAGCCTAGGACTTTTTCGTCGACACGGCGGGCCAGCTGACCGCCTCCTCACGTATTGGGTCTCTCGCGTAGCGTATACGGCGGCCCGCCACGTCTCTACGCCCGGCGCCCTTTACGACCTCCGCGGCGCCTGCTCCAGCCTCCCTCCGCCGCGTCGACCTAGGCACTGACCAGCGTCAAGACAACACAACGACTGGCGAAGCCAAAGCCCGGCACAGCCGCGGCGTCCACCACCCCACAAACCTCAATCCGCAATCAGCACTGCGAAGAACGGCGCGCTTCTCCGCCTTTTTCCTCGTCTTTCTTTCTTCGGAGCGCCGAAGAATGGCGCGTCGACATTACCCAACGCCGAATGAAATGAGTGTAAAGCGTGGTTCCAAGCCGACCGTCAAAGAGACAAAAAACCAAAGAAAAACTTAAAAACCCACAAGAACCGATCACGTGAGCCCTAGAATCTCAAGAAGGGTTGAAACTGTCGTCGATTACGCGGAAGCCTTCGGCTTCAAGCGACTTAAGCGCCAGCTAGAATCTCAAGAAGGGTTGAAACTTTGTGACTCTGCGCCGCGGCCACAGCCATAGCGGTGATATTACTAGAATCTCAAGAAGAGTTGAAACAGGAGGCCCTCGCGGCGACGTATGGCGAGTATCCGTATCTAATGCTAGAATCTCAAGAAGAGTTGAAACTTGATCTTCATTGATCCAGATACCCCGCGACGCGTAGCAGGTGCACTAGAATCTCAAGAAGGGTTGAAACCGACGAACTTAGGGCGCCCGAAGAGGCGCCAGTCTCTAGTCAACCAGAATCTCAAGAGGGGGTGAAGCGGCTTTGCGGGCACGCCTGGCTCGAAATCGTCTCTTAGAACCTTAGTATCCACCGCCGATCCGTTGATGGTCGTAGAGTGGCAGAGGTTAAAGCCGTAGGCGTAGTAGTCTCGTAGGCGCGTCGACTCTTGTTGTCTTCTGCTAGTTCGCCGTTACACGTTTTTATGTTTGTAAACGGGGTATTTGACATGTTCATATGCGTCTGCCGGCGAAGCGCCGCGTCTCTCCGCCGTCTGGCCTCCGCCTTTTCACAACCGCTCTTTACATTCATCTATACGTAACTTTTTATTGCTGTGCGGTTCGGCGGTTATGTTTAGGGAGTTTAAGCTCGTCCGGGAGATGCGGATGGAGGTTGGGGAGGAGCTGAAGACGGGGAGAGCCGCCGCATTGGGCGGGGCTCGATGCGGCCGCTTGGAGAAACCGCCGGCGTAGGCCATGTACCTCTACGTGGGGAAGGTGCAAGTGGGTCCGCTCTCCGGCTACCTCTGGCTCCTCGGCAACAGGCTTTATCTAAAGCTGGGGTGGCGCCCAAGCGACACGTACTTTTTGGGCAACCTCTCCGACCCGCTGTCCCTAGCCGTTAGGCTCAAAAGGCTGATCCCGCGCCCAGTGGACGTGAGGAGGGCCGCCGTCGCCTTGGCCAAGGCATTGGCGGCCGCGCTGTATGTGGCCAGGCGCTGTAGAGACAGCCCCCGTTGGAAAATCCGCGCCTGGGAGGCCGAAGCGTTGATACTGGACGCCGCGTCTGCGCTGGCCTGGACATGGCCGACGGCCCATAAAGCGCTGAGGAGAGAACTCAAAAGGCTGGGAGAAGAAGCGCCGGTGTAGAGCGACGCCGCGGCCTCGCGCAGACGTGCCAGCTTTAAGACGGCGGCTAAGCCGAACGCCTCCAGGCGAGGACCACAGGAACGCCCCTCTCCACCAGAGCCGGCGAGGCGTATCCACGCCGACTTCGCCCCGCCGTATTCAACGCCGTTGACAGTTCCAATTGAGATCCCACCCCCAGGTGGGCCGGCGTGGATTCGGGCCCGCTTGGGACTTGATTTCAACCTTTCTTGAGATTCTAGACAGGGGAACCCAACCGCCGGGACCGCGGTACTAAAAGAAGAGTTTCAACCCTTCTTGAGATTCTAGCAGAGTTGCGCTCTCCGTCTTGGCATAGGCGGCGCTAAAGGTCGGTTTCAACTCTTCTTAAGATTCAACATCTATGGCTCTGCGAGGGGGCCACCACCGTCACAAGTCCCTCGTTTCAACTCTTCTTGAGATTCTGGACAGAACCCCGCCAAAAAATTAAGGTTGAGTTCTACGACGGTGCGTTTCAACCCTTCTTGAGATTCTGGGCAGATCATAGACGCGCTGATGGCCAGGGCCTTCGGGAACCCGATGTTTCAACCCTTCTTGAGATTCTGGGCAAGAGAACATGTAGTAATGATCGGGCCGCCTGGGACGGCGTTTCAACCCTTCTTGAGATTCTGGCGACGTTAGGCGTTGCGGCAGGAATGTACGCAACGTAGTTGAGTCGTTTCAACCCTTCTTGAGATTCTGGAAGTCGATGTGCGTTGCGACAGCGGCGACGCTGATTTCTGGTTTCAACCCTTCTTGAGATTCTGAATAGATGAAGTTACACTACCGTTTGACCGCGCCAAATATGGTTTCAACCCTTCTTGAGATTCTGGGGCTCACGTGTTTGGTTCTTGCGGGTTTTTAAGTTTTTCTTCGGTTTTTTGTAGGTTCGGCGGTCGGCTTGAAACCACGCTTTACATTCATTTCATTCGGAACTGGGTAAAATCGGGACGCCATTCTTCGGCGCCCCGCAAAAACAAAAACGGGAAAAAAGCGGAAAGGCGCGCCGTTCTTCGCAGTTGGGCTTTGTAGGGCGTAGGCGGCGGGTGCAGTCTGCGGAGGTGCGACCGGGGAGGGGGGTGTAGTGCGGCTTGGTGAATACGGGGCAGGGGTGGCGAGTTTATGAGACGCCTCGGCTTGTGTGTATCTAGGAGTGGGCGTAGGCATGGCCCCGGTGGCTTGTTCTATCTGCACGGCGGCTGTGTGTTTTCTGGGGTTGGTGGGGCTGAGGGGCCCTAAAATTTATATAGGCTGTGGAGCGTAGGTGGCTATGCCGAGTTGGAGGGAGCTTGTGCTTGTCAGGGATCACCCCATGCGGAGGGTCTTTATTGAGAAGGTGGTGGTGAATATAGGCGTCGGCACGGGGGGTGAGAGGCTTGAGAAGGCGGCTGAGCTGCTGAAGGAGCTTACGGGTGCGGAGCCTTCGAGGAGGAGGGCTAAGAGGTCGATTAAGGATTTCGGCATTAGGAAGGGTGAGCCGATTGGTGTGGCGGTTACGCTTAGGAGGGATAGGGCTGTGGAGTTTTTGATGAAGGCGTTGCAGGCGGTTAACAACAGGGTTAAGCGGAGTAGTTTCGACGATAGGGGGAACGTGTGTTTTGGCATTAAGGAGCACATCACGATTCCGGGGGTTAAGTACGACCCGGCGGTGGGGATTTGGGGGATGGACGTCTGTGTGAAGCTGGCAAAGCCCGGCCTCAGGGTGCAGTTGAGGAGAAGGAGGAGGTGCAGGGTGGGGAAGCCTCAGCTGGTGACCAAGGAGGAGGCCGTAGAGTTTTTCACCAAGGTGTTGGGGGTCCAGGTTGATTGATGCTTGTCGGCGTCTTGAGCGACAGCCACGACAACGTCTCGGCCATCAGAAGGGTGGGCGAGGAGTTGAGGCGGCGCGGCGTCTCGTTTGTTCTCCACGCCGGGGACTGGGTTTCGCCTTTCTCCGCCCGCTTCCTTCGGGAGGCGGTGGGGGAGGGGGTGCGGATAGTTGGCGTGTTTGGCAACAACGAGGGGGAGCGGCCTTATTTTCTCGAGGTGGCGCGGAAGTTCGGCGTGGAGGTGGCGGGCGAGGCGGCTGAGCTTGAGGCGGCGGGGAGGAGGGTGGCGCTTTACCACGGCACCTCTCCCGTGTTGCTTAGGGCGCTTGTGGAGTCCGGCCTCTACGACGTGGTGGTGTACGGCCACACGCATCAAGCCGTCGTGGAGAGGCGCGGGAGGACGCTGGTGGTGAACCCCGGCGAGCTCTGCGGCTGTTTGACGGGTCGCTCTAGCTACGCCTTGCTGGACCTGGGGAGGCTTGAGGCGGAGGTTCTCTTCCTGTGAGGTGGACGCCTGACGAGCTGGTTGCCTTCGTCGGCACGGTTCTCTACGAGGTGGTGGAGCGGGGGCTCACTCTGGACTTCGCCTTTCAGAGGGTGAAGAGGGGGTGGCGCCGGCTTGACAGCTTCAAGGTGTTTTACGACGTGTCTTTCGACGCGGTTCGGCACTACTTCCTCCTGCGGCACCTGGCGGAGAGGCTCTTCGGCTCGTCCGGCGCCAAGGCAGTGGCGCGGGCCTGGTTTATATACCGCGCCGACGCGCTCCTCTACAACAAGGAGATGGTCTCTCGGTACAAGAAGAGGTTGCTTAAGAGGGCGAGGGCGAGTCTCGAGGAGGCTCTGCGTTCTGTGGAGGAGCTGAGGGGGGTGGACCCCGTCAGCTACCTCTCTGTGAAGTATAGCTACCACCCCTCTATTGTGGGGGTTCTGGCGGCCCACATGCCGCTTGAGGAGGTGGAGCGGCTGTTGGAGGCGGGGAACGTGACGTGGGTTTGGCTTAGGATCAACACGTTTAAGGCCGATGTGGATAAGGCGTTGAAGTTGTTGGAGAGGGAGGCGGAGGTGGAGCCGCACCCCACTGTGCCCTTCGCCGTGTTGCTGAAAAGCGCCAAGAGACCGGTTCAGTACCTCACGGCTGTGAGGGAGTTTGTGGCGGTGCCTCAGGACCTCGCCTCTATGTACGCCGTGTTGTCTCTCCGCCCCGCCCCGGGGGACAGGATAATCGACTTGGCGGCGGCTCCTGGCATGAAGACGAGCCTGATCGCCCAGCTGACAGAGGGCCGGGCGAAGATCGTCGCCGTGGACGTCTCAGCCAAGCGGGTCCTGCGGATGAAGAGGCTTTTGAGGCTCCTCGGCGTGGGGGACCTGGTGGAGGTGGTTAGGGCGGACTCCAGGAGGCTGCGCGCCGCGCGTTTCGACAAGGCTC
>Ga0326760_1000278_pt1 | contig 29424 bp, 36 predicted proteins | sample GCREP_S_FD_207668 | JGI IMG/M metagenome (GOLD analysis project Ga0326760, IMG submission 207668) | Hot spring sediment microbial communities from Geyser Creek Basin, Yellowstone National Park, WY, United States - GCR.EP_S | ecosystem: Environmental > Aquatic > Thermal springs > Near-boiling... | reverse complement strand
GCATTCGCAAGAAACGGAGCAACCGAGGATCTTGGCAAGTAGGGATGGACCCGTCAAGACCGGTATCCCCTTCTCATAGAGCCTCCAATAGAGGTCGCACTTACCAAATGTTCTCTGGAGGATTTAATAGTTCGTCTCTTCTAGCCACTTCTCTATGGCGTCTGCTAGCTCGGCGAAGCGGGCGAAGCCGTCTAGGTGCTCCCTATAGCATACTACCACTATCGTGCCGTTCTTCATGCGGCGTATCCTCGGCTTTACGCCCGTCAGCGCCTCTATCACGGCAACGAGCCTCTCCGCGTCTGCCTCCCTGCCCCCCGGCGCGTCGGCCCTGACGTAGGCGTAGCCCCTAGCCGCGTTGTCGTCTCCATACCTGCCAAACGTAATCGTGTGCTCATGCACCACGGGGTCTACAATGTGTTCGCCCTCTACGCGGCCCACCTCCGCCGTGATCCTAATCCTTAGCAACTTTCTGCCGCCTCTGTCCTCCTCAACGGCTTCTCCGCCTTTCACCTTCACGACATATGTCTTGCCGTTCACCTCAAACTTCTTCTCAAAGTCCTCCAGCTCCAGGGAGCCCCTCTCCTTGCCCTCCTTTACGATCTCCTCGGCTTTCTTGCGCACCTCCTCGCCCCCGTCCTTCGCCCTCTGGAGGATGTGCTCTACAAACTCCGCCGCCAGCTTCCTCTGGTCTTCATCCTTGCCGTATACGGAGAGCCAGGCGGCATGGATCAAACCCTCCTTACGGAGATACACGTAGCCCGCCTCCCCGCCCTCCGGCATCTTCACCGTGAAGTGCTTGCCCTCCTCAAGGCCCATATCCCTAAGCCGCTGTGCCACCTGCTGTATGCTGTCAGGGTCAGTGGAGCCGAATTTGATCTCAAGCGCGCCCTCCTTCAACCGCACGCCGTATCTCGGCCAGCCTTCCTTCAACACATGCCCACTCTCCAGCTTCTCCAGCAAGCGTTTTGCCCTTTTTCATCCACCCGGCCTCTCGCGAGGGCCTCCCTAACGAGCTCGGTGAGGGCGTTCCTAAGCTCCTGTGCCCAGCCGCCGGCTTGTCGGTGGAGGCGTAGACATACCACACGTCTCTACTGCCCACCTTCCGCACCTCCGCGCTGACGCCTGCATGTCTCAAAAGGCGGGCCGCGAACTCCACCCAGTTGCGGTTTGACGATTGGAATTGGAGCTCGATCCCCTTCTCGCTCAGATATATGTTGTACTTGACGGCAACGCCAGCCTCCGATATGGTCAAGTCGGCGGCGACGCGACCCTTATCGATTAGCCTTACGTCGCCAAGCCGCACCTCAAACTTGGCCGCTTCCACGAATTCATTGAACTTTTCGCTTAAATACTCTCCGCTGGCGGAGGGCGCAGAGACGGCGAGGAGGCGCATAAACCTCGCCGCATCTTCGCCGGTTGCGGCTATGCGGTATACGCCCTCGCCCATGTACACTCGCGCGTTGAACTTCAACTCGTCGGGCTGGAGTTGGTTGAGCAGATACAACGTGCGTGCGGTATCGTGTGTGGGTTCACTCAAGGGATAGGAGGAGGTGGGAGGCGAAGGAAAAATGGAGAAGAAGGAGGGATGAGGAGGCGGGTGGCTGTATTAGGCAACAGGTGGCTGACGCCTTGTGGGAGCTGACTGGGCGGTTTGAGGTGGGGCTGTGGTATGAGTATGTAAGGGTGGGTGCGTGGTCGCATCAGTTTGATGTCTTCTGCGGCGTTGTTGTGGATGGGGTGAGGCTGGATCAGCCGTATTGCCGCGCGGTGGAGGAATGCGTTGAGGAAATACTAAGAGACTATAGGAGGGAGCTGGAGAGGTTGAGGGAGCTGCCTAAGCCGGCTTTGGTCGTTAGGAGCGACCCCGTGGAGGAGTTGTTGAGGGAGTGGCCGGAGCTGGGGGCGTTTGGCACGGAGTGGGTGAGGAAGTGGCTGGATCTTAGGGAGAGGTTGATCGAAATCGCAAAGGTTATGCGCAGATTCCCGTGGATGGTTGATGTGGTGAGGCAGAGGCCTATGAGCATCCTCCACCCCTACGCGGTGGAGGTATATGTGGCAAGGGACGGGTCTGAGGCGTGTCTCTCGCTGAACCCGCCGAAGGCCTTCTGCGCGCGGGACGGAGCCGAGAAGGAGGTCAAGCTAGAGCTAGTCTTCAGCCGGTACGAGACGTACGAGGAGAAGATGAGAGAGGTGTACCGCCCCAAGGGGTTATTGGCATTCACAACGGCGGCTAGGGATTACGTTAGGATACTCTAGGCGAGACAGACTATACCGCCGTCTCTAAACCAACCTTCTCGCCAATCCCGTCCCCCGCCGTCTTAAACTATATTCTATGTTGTTCTGTATTATTGCTGGGGGCTTCTAGCTGGGCTAGCTGAAGCGGCTGGCGCAACTCCGACAAGCATCAGAACTGCCACCAATTCGAAAAATTTATAAGACTACAGATAACGACGCCTATGCCATCGATAGTACTGCCACCAAAACCCACGGCACTACAAAAGCCTCACCTCAACCTGGCGGTAGTCGGCCACGTCGACAACGGCAAGTCGACGCTGGTGGGGCGACTGCTATACGAGACGGGCTACGTCGATGAGAAGGCTTTCAAGGAGATCGAGGAGATGGCGAAAAAGATGGGTAAGGAGGACTTCGCCTTCGCCTGGATCCTCGACAGGTTTAAAGAGGAGCGCGAGCGCGGCGTCACCATCGAGGCCACACACGTGGGCTTCGAAACCAGCAAGCTGTTCATAACCATCATCGATCTGCCGGGCCACCGCGACTTCGTGAAAAACATGATCGTAGGCGCCAGCCAGGCAGACGCCGCCCTCTTCGTCATATCGGCGCGCCCGGGCGAGTTCGAGGCGGCCATCGGCCCCCAGGGACAGGGCAGGGAGCACCTCTTCCTCATCAGAACCCTCGGCATCCAGCAACTGGTCGTCGCCGTAAACAAGATGGACGTGGTGAACTACGACCAGAAGAGGTATGAACAAGTCAAGGCCGAGGTGTCGAAGTTGATGAAGTTGCTTGGCTACGATCCAAGCAAAGTTCACTTCATACCGGTTAGCGCGGCAAAAGGCGACAACGTAAAAACGAAGTCCCCCAACACGCCGTGGTACAACGGGCCTACCCTGCTCGAGGTCCTCGACACGTTCCAGCCGCCTCCGAGGCCGACTGACAAGCCGCTCAGGATGCCGATACAAGACGTCTTCACAGTAACCGGCGCAGGCACCGTAGTCGTCGGCCGCGTGGAAACTGGCGTGTTGAAGGCAGGCGATAAAGTGGTGGTGGTCCCCCCGGCGAAGGTCGGCGACGTTAGGTCAATAGAGACGCACCACATGAAGCTTGAGCAAGCCCAGCCGGGCGACAACGTGGGCGTAAACGTGAGGGGTATCGGTAAGGAGGATGTGAAGCGTGGCGACGTGTTGGGTAGAGCCGACAACATACCCACTGTGGCTGAGGAGATCGTGGCGCGCATCGTGGTGTTGTGGCACCCGACCGCCATCGGGCCCGGCTACGCGCCGGTTATGCACATACACACAGCCACCGTGCCTGTCCAGATCACAGAGCTGATCAGCAAGCTGGATCCGCGCACCGGCCAGGCGGTGGAGCAGAAGCCGCAGTTCATCAAGCAAGGCGACGTCGCGCTCGTGAAGATAAAGCCCCTGAAGCCCGTCGTGGCTGAGAAGTTCAGCGACTTCCCGGCGCTTGGCCGCTTCGCCCTCCGCGACATGGGCCGCACAATTGCCGCCGGCCAGATAATCGAGGTGAAGCCTGCCCAGGTGCAGATAAAGTAACGGCTTTTTGCCGTTAGTCTCTTTCTTCTTTAATTAGCCTGGGGGTTGTCCCGCCGTGGTGGGTCAATCTTTGATCTACTGTTATTAGAAGCGGCGCTGGTACTGATACGCCGGTTATCAACGCCTCTGTCTCGTCTAGAGTTCTAAGAGGTCTTGGGTCGTCTAGATGTTCTGCCACTGACGTTACGTACTTAAGGTCGTTTGGGTTGATCATCCGTTTGAATATCTGGGTCATTGCTTGAGAGGCTACGTCTTGATCCAACTTGGCTGGTCTCTGTGTTATAAGGCAGAGGCCCAGCCCGAATTTTCTGCCTTCTCTGGCTATTTTCGCGACGTAGCTTCTGCTGACGGCGGGCGCCGCGGCGGGGGCGAAGTTGTGCGCCTCCTCTACCACTATGAAGGTGGTGAGGTTTTTTCTCTGGGTGGCGGCCCGGTAGAGCTGGTCTAGGAGGACCGCTAGGAATATCTGCTGGTCGAGGGTGTCCAGCCCAGACACGTCGAAGATGTGGATGGCAGGTGTGGTGGTGTAGGTGTGGGGGTCTATTAGCTTGAGGGGCTCGCCTTGGTAGGCGTCTCCGTATCTAGTGAGGAACAGGGGGCTTGCGTAGAGGAGGGATCTCAGCCGGCCCTCCAGCCCGCGTAGGGCCATCTCGCCGGCGTAGCCGGGTGGCGCGGCGTGTTTTCCGCCTTCTATGACCTCTCTTATGAGCTCCTCCGCCGTGGTGAGGGGTTGCCTCTCGCCGTAGCTGGTGGCGGTCTGCCACCCCTCCTCGAGGATCCTCCTCTGGGCGTCGGTGAGCCCGTAGAGGGTGTCCAGTATCTTCTCCAGGGTGCGTAGGGGGAGGCTTCTGGGGTTTACGCCCACCCTGGTGTACGCGCGGGGTCTGCCGTATCTGCGCTTGAAGGCGTCGTCCACCGGCGCCACGTCTACCTTCCCCACTACGTAGATCCTGGTTTTCTCGGCGACTGCGGCGCCTTCATCGCTGAGGGGGATCGACATGGCTGAGTACTCGCCGTGTGGGTCTACGACTAGTATGGGTATGCTTAACATGCTTAGCCTCTCTATTATGACGCCGGCTAGCCAGCTTTTGCCTGCGCCTGTGCTGGCGAGTATGGCGCAGTGGTGTGTGACGAGCTTCTCGGCGTCTATCTTGGCGTCTATCTCGGTGCCTCTAACCTTGCCTATGGTGATGTATGTGCCCTCCTCCGGCGGCGAGAAGAACTCCTCCAGCTCCTGCTCCGTGGTTTTGTAGACGTATGTCAGAGGCTTCACGGGCTTCTGGGGTCTGTAGATCTTCCGCCCCCTCCTGGCGCCCAGAACCACGGCCTTGGCCTCGGTGTAGTAGAGGGCCTCCTCTATGCCGAGGGTTTCCTTGATCTCCTTCACGGTTTCCTCCACGTCGAATTGCGCGATGAGGCGGGGGTCGGCGGCGGCGTTTCTGTACCTAAGCGCCGCCACCCGGGAGATCACACGCATTCCGTCTATCTCGGTGGCGACGAAGGAGCCCACGTCGAGCTCCACGCCTCGGAAGGGCTTGAATATGTAATGATATATAGAAGGCGCCTTGATGACTACCCCTATCCGCTCCACCTATCTATGCGTGTGGCGTAATTTAAGCCCAAGGCGCGTTAGGATGTAATTTTCTTCACAGCGTCAATTAAGGGGGCAGGGTCTGTTATGTACGTGTGGCCGTTTCTGTCTATTATCTCGGCTCTGTCTTCGTATATATGTACGGTGTAGAGGGGCGGGTCTACCCTCACGAAGTGCTCCACTGGAAAGGCCCTCCTGACGAAGCCGTCTGCGTCGACGTATATCTTCACGAGGTGGTCTTCGTGTTGCACCACGGCCTCGTGGAGGCCTCCGGTGGGCTCCTTCTCGGTCTTCAGCTGGATGTTGAGCTCCTTGCCGCATACGGGGCATCTGAACTTAGCCACGTAGTTAATGGGGCGGTTTTTAAAGTAGTCTTACGGCGAGTCTGGGGTCTAGCCGCCCTTCTTTGTACTCGTGGTAGTTGAGGATGGGGGTTTTTACCCTGTCTAGGTCGTCTATCCCTATGCGGGGGCATGCAGTGTTTATGACTAGGTCGAACTGCAAGTCGTCGATGTAGTCTGGGGATGCCTCGTCTAGGACGACGACGGTCATGCCCATGGCCGCCAGCTTCCTCGCCTTTTCGTCTTGTCTCTGGCCGGGTTTCGTGGTGAGCAACACGGCGACGCGGCGCGGCGTGGCTAGGTGCGCCCGGGCCTTCAGCTTCATCAACCTGGCGAAGTCGGGCTCTACATCTCTCACCTCGCCGCGGAACGGATCTATCTGATACACCTTGGCCTCGGGGTAGAAGAACTTTATGGTGAGCGGATAGAAGAGGCCTGTGGCCACGACATATGCTGCGGGGCCCGGCGGCTCGCCCACCCAGCATCCTGTGATGGGCTCCTTTGCGAGGGGGAGCCCGGTCTCGGCGTGGAGCTTCTCCGCGATTCTTCGATACGGCACAGGGAAGTATATCCTGCCCTCCTCCGCCGGCTTGGGCAACTGTGGAGGGGGCTTGTAGTAGACGGGTATGAAGTACACCTCCGCGTCCTCTCTCCTCAGCCGGTAGAGGTCTGTATCCAGCCTCTCGACGGTGGCCCCTAGGTTTCGCTGGAGGAGGTGCGCTATGTTGGGGGGCACCCCGTGGCTGAGGTGGAAGATGCGCCGGTAGGCGGGGTCCAGCCTCACGTCGCAGGACCCCCAGACGGGCCGCCCGGACACGGCGGCTCCGGTTTTCTCGGCTATCTCCACCGCCACCCACTTGAACCCGGGCGGCGCCTCTATTAGGGTATCTGGGCCGGCCTGCCAGGCGAGGGGGTGTACCTCAACTGTGTCCACGCCGCTCTTCTTGTTTGCCATTTATAACCGCCTCCAGCGTCCTCCTCAGCTCCTCTCTGCGTTCTTTGAGGGCTTGGTAGTATTTCTCGAACTCCGCCTTGATTTCGGGCACGAGGTTTTTGGGGGAGATGCCGTCTTTGACTATGCTCTGGAGGGCTTTTTCCATTCTTGCGCGTACGGTGGGTTCTATGAGCTCCGGGGCGTATTTAAACAGCGCGGTGGCTAGCGCGATGCCTAGTTCGGTCGGTATACACTTCCCCCTCTGCATCTTCATGTAGCCTCTCTTGACGTTGGTGTAGATGTGGTCTTGCATGGTGGCGTCTGTGCCTATGCCGTGTTTCCTCATGAGCGCCAGCAACTCAGATTCCGTCATCTGAGGAGGGGGCTCAGTTTCTCTCTCCACGACTTCTACCTTGACGGCGCGTGCAACGTCTCCCACCTCGACCCGCGGGAGGGGCTTCTCTGACTGGCGCTCCCAGGGGTATATACGCCAGTATCCCTCGTCCAGCGTCTTCTGGCCCACGGCCTCTAGCTGTATCTTGCTGAAGTCGGCCACTATCTTCTGCTTCTCAACTAACGCGGGTGGGCTGAGGGTGGCTAAGAAGTGGCGCACCACGAAGTCGTATATGGCCCACGCGTGGTAGCCCGCCTTGCCGAAGGTCCTGTATATCTCGGCCTTGGTCGCGGCTTTTGTGGGGTAGATGGGCGGGTGGGCCCCGTCGTCTGAGTCGCCTCTGGTGGGCCTGAACCCTCGCCTAAGTAGCTCCTCTGCGTAGTCTCCGTGTTCTGCTGCGGCGAGCTCCTGCAGAACCTCGCGGAGGTCGAGCGTCGGCGGGTATATGGTGGTCTCCGTCCTTGGGTACGATATGTAGCCGGCGCGGTACAGCTCCTCCGCCACGTCCAGCGTCTTCTTGGAGTTTATGCCAAGCCACCTGCTGGCTCTCCGCTCCAGCTCGACGGTGTCCAGGGGGTCCGGCGGCTGGACGTGGTGCGGCTTGTAGATAGCCGCTTTGACCACCCCCTGTCTGATGGCCGCGGCTACCGCCTCGGCCTCTCTCCGCGTCTTGAACCTAACGTCGGCAGACATCTCGATTTTGTTGCCGCCTATCTCCACCAGCGCCTTGATTACGTAGTATTTCTCTGGTTTGAAGTTTCTCCGTTCAAGCTCTCTGGCTACCACCATCCCGAGGACGGGGGTTTGGCAGGGCCCATAGCTCAAGAACTGTCCCTTCTGTAGGGAGTTCTTCACGGTGAGGGTGAGGAAGCGTGTAAACACGGCGCCGAGGGTTAAGTCGACCTGCATCCTCGTGAAGACCTTTTCCGCCTGTTTGAGGTCTAGCGTCGTGGGTTTCTGAAATGCCGCTCTTATGTCTTTATACGTGACTGCGTTGAAGCGGACCCGGTACATCTTCGCGCGTCTGTTGACTAGCCTCACGGCAAGCGCCGCCTCATACGCTATCGCCTCCCCCTCGACGTCGGCGTCTAGCGCCAGGTAGACCTCCTCTGCCTTATACGCCAGCGACCTAAGCGCCTTGAGGTAGGGAAGCGTCTCGCCTCTAGCCACCAACAGGGGGGGTGTCTGGAAAAGCTCCTCCGGGGGGAGCCACGTCCATATGTTCTGCCTCGCCGCGAAGTCGAAATCCATCAGATGCCCGCTGAGGCCCAGCGCGGTTGCCTCTCTGCCGTTGTATCTAAAGTAGTACGTGGCCACCCCGTAAATCTTCTGCAACCTGTAGGTGCCGCCCAAATATTTTGCGATTGCCTGCGCCACGGAGCGCTTCTCAGCCACCATAAGGATCACAGATGGAGAGGTGCCGAGTTATTTAAATCAAAACCTTTTTATAAGTGGGCGTGGGGTGGCATATGGCCGTGGATGATAAGGAGCAGGACAAGCCTCTCAAGAGGCCTCCGCCTCCGCGTCAGCAGCCTCCACAGCCTCTGCCGCAGCCTCCGCCTCAGTATCAGCAACCTCTGCCTCCGCCGCCTCCGCCTGCGCCGTACCCAATGCCTCCTGCCACTGTTAGGACTCAGCGGTCTGTGCTGCCGCCTCAGTACCAGCCTCCGCCTCCTCCTCCACCTCTTGTCCCGCAACCTCAGCAGGAGGCTCCACCTGTTAAGAAGCCTCTGAAGCAGACCGGCGTGGAGAAGACTCAGCCGTTGCCCCTCGTCGGCATGGTGGTGGCTTTGATGGCGGCTTTGATGGGCATAATCACCGCGGTTTTATCCATGTTCAACGAGGCGCTCAGCATCCCTCTGCTTGCTGTTGCTATTGCGGGCACAAACGCGGCGCTTATCGTCGTGGCGATGGCCATCTGGAGGCTGTTAACGCGGAGGTGAAGAACTCCGCGGTCTTCTCCGCGGCCTCCTCTAGGTGGCTAACTATCAGCGACCCCGTCAACACATCTTTTAACTCGTTCCAGAGATCAGGCTCCGCGTAGCGTCTGTCGAGAAACACCAACACGCCCCTGTCTTCGGGGCTTCTGAACAGCCTGCCGATTGCCTGGCGTGTGCTCACGACGGCGTGGTAGAGGTACACAGCGCTCCACGCTCTTTCCCTCAGCCTGGGCCTCAGCAGTTCCACCCTTCTGTCGAGGTAGGGGGAGGGCTCGGGGTAGGAGACCCCCACCACCACGACTGTGGATAGGAGGTTTTTTCCGTCTTTTACATACTCTACGCCTTCGACGTATCTGCCCCTCGCCACGGCGCCGATGAAGAACTTTTCCGGTAGGTTTTCCCAATCCACCTCCTGGGGCCCCTCGTACCAGTGTGGTATGGAGATCTTGAGGTATTTCCGCACCCCCTTCATGACGTCGTAGGAGGGGAACATGGCCAACACGCCGCCTGGCGACAGGTTAATGGCGGTTGCAAGGCGTTCGGCTATCCGAAGGTACATCTCTTCGGTCCTCTCCTCGAACTTTGTGGTGACCCCCACGTCGATTACGGAGAGGTAGTTGTGCCGGGGGATGAAGTCTGAGAATGATATGTCCAGCTTGACGAAGTCGGAAAGGGCGAGGCTCTCGGCGAATATCGATATGGGCAAGGTGCCGCTGATATAGACCACGTTTTTGACCCCCCTCAGCGACTCCTTAATAAGCGCTGTGGGGTCCAGCGGGTAGAGGGCGAGCGTCTTAGCCAAGTTCTCGCCTCTTACCTCCGCGTAGTATCTCAGCCTGCCTCTTAGGGCGTCCCGTAGCTCTTTAACCAAGAGCAGGGGGGTGTAGGGGTTCACCTTCTCCTCGGTTTTTCTCTTGGTGATCTCCCATATGGCGTTTTCGAGGTCTAGATCCGCCACAAGCCCTAAGACATCCCCCACGTCTACGGCGCCGGCGCTTCTCTTTATAAATGTCAAAAGCCGGTAGATTTTGGCGGCTTCGTCAAGGAAGCCGTATTTCTTCGCCTCTTTATATGCGGTCCGCAGATCGCCTTCAGACAGGACGATGCTGTGGAGCTGGGTCACGGCGTCAAACAGCGAGTGGGCTTCGTCTATTATAACCACGCGGCCTTTGAGATCTGCGTGTTCTCTCCCAAAGACGTAGTAGTACGTAGATATTACGAGCTTGGCGCCGCTCATCTTCTGCTTGGCGTATTCGTAGGGGCAACTCTGGGAGGCACAGAGAAATTTAACGTACGTAGACACGGACCTAAGCGGTGCCTGAACCTCCCTCGGGGGGTAGTAGGTGCATCTCCCCATTCTCTTTAGGAGGCTACACTCAGCCAGAAACTCCAGGTAGTCGAGTTTCTTTAATGAGGAGTAGCAACACATATCTTGTCGACTCTTAATAACAACGTAGTCCAGATCAATGCCGCGGTTCAAGATCTTCGACAGCTCCCTCACGGGGGGCTCCAGCTCCGCCCTAGTCCTCACCACGTAGTGCACCGACGTTTCTGTATCGAGCAGGTAGCGTAGGGCGGCGGTCAACACCGCCGCGGTCTTGCCGAGACCAGTCGGCGCGTTGATCAACACAGCCTTCTCCTCTAGAAGCCCGCGGTAGACTGCGTCGTGCACCTCCTTCTGAAAGGGCCTAAAGCCGCGATAGGGGAAGAGTTCCACAATTTATATAGCACATAAATATTCCTCTTTATGTTCCACGTCGCCACTCCCAACGACATAGTGTCCGGCAGGTCGACAGACGTCTATTTCACGCAGACCGTGGAAGTTCTGAAAAGCGCAGGGTTGACCGACGTGAAGGTCCGTGCGGAGTTCCACGTCTCCTCCCTCCCCAAGGATTATAGATGGGCCGTGTTCACCGGGCTGAAGGAGGTGGTGGAGGTTTTGAAGAGTAAGCGGGTTACCCTCTACGCATTGCCCGAGGGCACGGTGTTTTACGAGAACGACCCGGTGCTGGTGATAGAGGGCCCCTACCTGGAGTTTGCCGTGTTGGAAACTGCTGTTCTCGGCATTTTGCGCCACTATTCAAGCATATCTACTAAGGCTGCGCGCGTCAAGAAGCTCGTCGGCGACAAGACCTGTCTCTTCTTCGGCGCCCGTGCCCTCCACCCGGCGGTTCAGCCCATGGCCGACCGGGCGGCGTATATAGGCGGGTGCGACGGCGTCGCCACGGTGCTCGGCGCGGAAATGATGGGGATAAAGCCATCGGGCACCATGCCCCACGCCCTTATGATAATCTTCAGGGCGGTGGCGGGGGACCACACCCTGGCGTGGGTGTGGTTCGACAGAGCCGTCTCGGCTGACGTGCCCCGCATAGTCCTGGCGGACACGTTTTTAGATGAGAGAGAAGAGGCGATGCTCGCCGCTAAGCTCCTCGGCAAGAGGCTCTACGGCGTTAGGCTAGACACCCCCGGTAGCAGACGGGGCAACATGCGCAGGATCGCCGAAGAGGTGAGGTGGACGCTGGATCTCCACGGCTACAAACACGTGAAGATCTTCGTCAGCGGCGGGCTGGACGAGCCCCAGATAGCGGCGTTGAGAGACTTGGCGGACGGCTTCGGCGTGGGGACCTCCATCGCCTTCCCCCCATCTGTAGACCTCTCTATGGACATCGTGGAGGTTGAGGTAAACGGGAGGTGGGTCCCCATCACCAAGAGGGGGAAGCTACCAGGTTTCAAGCAGGTGTATAAATGCGGGGTAAAACACGTGGTTGCTAGATGGGACGACCCCGCGCCCTGCGGCGAGCCGCTTCTGATCAAGTGGATGGAAGACGGCAAGGTCGTGAGGGAGATTCCTCACGAAAGGGAGATCAGGGAATATGTGCTGAGTCAGCTGAAGGAGCTTGAGCTATAGCCTCTCCACGGGTTTTAGGAGTAGGCTGTAGGTGGCTTCGCCCGTGTATACCTTTGTATATAGGTTCAGCAAGCGCCTCCCAAGTAGCTTGACAAGCCACCTTCTAGTCCCGAGGGTTTTAGCCATGCGTGACAGTATCCTGGATTTTTTGATCTCCTCCACGTAGGGCCGGATCATCTCTCGGTATATTCCGAAGGCGCGTCTCTCTTTTCCGTAGATCTTCAACGCGGCGTATGCGGCGACGGCCGCCGCGGCGCCTGTGGAGACGGCGTAGTAGATCCCCTCGCCGGTGGTGGCGTCCACGAGGCCGGCGGCTTCCCCTGCGAGAAGCACGTTTCGGTCGCCCACTCCAGCGACGTGGCCGAGGGAGAGCGGGTGGCCCAGCACGTTTCCTGCCTTGTAGCCTGCTTTTTCTGCGTAGTCGATGACCAGCCTCCTCATGTCGATCCAGGCGCCCCAGCCCACGCCTGCGCCTATGTTAGCCCCCTCGCCTAACGGGAACACCCAGGCGTAACCCACCTTTTTTGTGGCGTTGATCACCACGTCGAAATCTATGACGCAGTTGTCGGAGGGAGGCCCCTTCGCTATCGTCATGTAGGCAATTGCGTGGGTTCTGTGACCCTTGTAGTTGGCAATGCCGATTGATCTGGCCACGGTGCTTGTGGCCCCGTCGGCCCCTATGATGACTCTGCCTCGATACTCCCCGGATTTACCAACAACGGTGTTGCCGTTTACAGAGACCACCTGGTCTTTTACGAAGTCCCCCCCGCTTTGTTTCAGCAACGCGTAGTCGAAGTCCGGCCGTCTCGTGACTAGGATGGGCTCCTTCCGCAGGACGTATTTATAGCCCGCGGCGCGGGTTTCTATGGTCTTACAAGCGCCATATACAGGGTACTCGACTCCCAAGCGCTCCAACAGCTTCCATGTGCGGGGGGTTAGGCCACCGCCGCACGGCTTCTCCCGCGGGGGCTGAAGCCTGTCGACGACTAAGACCTTGAGCCCTAGCCTATTGGCGACCAGAGCAGCGGTTGAGCCGGCGGGCCCCGCGCCTACCACCACCAAGTCGTACATATTTGCGCCTTCCGAGAGACGTTAAAATATTTTACTGAGACGCCAGGCGGCTCTGGTGTGGGAGCGGCCTGAGTGGTTTGAGGTGAAGTTCAAGTGCATAGCCTGCGGCGTCTGTTGCATAGGCACAGAAATGGAGTTGTTGGCCGAGGACATAGGAAGGATCACCGCGCGGGGGTACAAGATGGAGGATTTCGTAGCGGAGAAAGACGGCGTGTATCGGCTGAAGAACGTGGATGGACACTGCGTCTTTTACGACCCTCAGACTAGGATGTGTAAGATCTATGACATAAGGCCTGTGGGTTGCCGCATGTATCCCCTCGTCTACGACGGCAGATCTGTAACTGTGGACAAGACGTGTCCCACGTGGGACACCGTGCCGCGGAGCGAGATCAAGCGCCTGGGCCCCTACGTCCTCCGGCTTCTGGAGGACGTGAAGCTGGCTAAGATAAAGATTAGACTAAGGTCTTGACGTCTTTTGAGGTGACAATGGGCACCCCCAGCGATGCCGCCAGCTTCTCCGCTTCCTCAAACGGCATGGCCTCGAGGTGGTCGCCCAGCGCCTCGATTATAACCACGGCTGGGGGGACGCCGGCGGCTTGGGCTAGTAAGATGGACAGCTCAGTGTGTCCCCACCGCGTGCCCGCGCGCGCGCCCAACACGGGCACGTGGCCCGGCATGTAGAAGCTCCTCCTGAACTCGTGGTAGGCGGTCTCCGGGTTCTTCAGGGCGAGCTCCACAACCCGCGCAAGTTCTCTAATAGTCAGCGCCTTGTCGGTGTCTCTAACCCCCGTCTTGGTCTTGACGTGGTTGACGTAGCCCATGAAGGCCGGCTCATCTCCGTAGGGCGCCTTCGTTGAGAAGCCCAGCCTTCTGTAGACGTCGCTTAGAAACGTGAGCCCCAGCGATTCGCCGATTTCTTTCGTCGTGGCGAAGCAGAGGAGGCCTCCTGCGTTTTTCCGAAGCCACCTCACCAGCTGGGGAGTTACGGCGTCTGCACGGACCACGAAGTCTATCTCAGCCTCTCTATCGTCTCCGTCGTATAGCATGACAAGACCGCCTCTTTTGAGGGCTTGGATGGCTGTTTCAAGAGTGTTCACAGTCAACACGTGTTGTAGGGTATTATATTTTTTGTGAACTACTGTTTACAGTTGATTTTATATGTGAGGACGACCTCCCGGCCGCATTCGCAGAGTTTTATAGAGATTAGGCTGAGGGAGAAGGGGGCTTCCTCTGTGGTGGAGTAGCCCTCGCCGTCTATAAGCGAGACGCCGTTTCCAAAGACATATGGCGTAATGGTCAAGATTATCTCGTCCACGAGACACCTCTTGAGAAACTCCCAGTTGGTCTTCCCCCCGCCCTCCAGAAGCACCTTCTTAACGCCGCGTTTATAAAGAGTCTGGAGCACATTCGCTGGGTCTACAGATTCGCCATCTACCACGTGGACCTCCACGCCCCTGCTTCTCAGCTCCTCAATCTTTTCCGGGGAGGCCCGTATGGTGGTGAACACAAGGGTCGGGGCCGACGTGTCGAAGATGCGCAGATTCGGCGGGGCTCGGAGAGCGCCGTCGATCAACACACGTATGGGGTTTCTGCCCTCTACGTATCTCACCGTAAGCCTGGGGTTGTCCACGATGGCCGTGTTGGCCCCCACTATTACGGCGTCTACAGACGCCCTCAAGGCGTGGAGCCTTCTCAAGTCGTGGGGACAGGATAGACGCGAAAAGCCGGTCGCGCTGGCGATCCTCCCGTCGATAGTCGCCGCGGCGGCTAGGTAGACGTATGGCCTCATCTCACGACTTTAATGCCGACTTTGTCCACAGATCTCAAATAGTCGAGGGCCCTCGTGGCTTTGACAAAAGCGTTGTACGGCTTCTTAGCCACCCCAACGCCAGCTCTGACCTTCACGGGCAACCCTTCCACCACTTCGTGGATAGATTCGGCGCGGGGGAGGAAAACAGCCACGTTGTCTCCTCCCAAATAAAACGAAAGACAGCCCACCTCCTTACACCTCTCCGCCAGGTGGTTCAACAAGCCGAGGATCTCCACGTAGACCTCCAGCGGACCACCGCTCGTGGTGATGCCGGTGCTGTTTACTATGTCTACATGAGCCACCGCGGCTAGACCGCCGTCTTGGCCCTCGGCTTTTGCGCAGTTGAGATACGCGACGTATGGGGTCTCCCCAGCCCCGGAGCAATGATCCACGGGCACAGGTGATTTCTTAGCCACTTTACGCACGGCGCGCGTAATCGAGGCGTTGTCTACGTTAGTTGTCAGCGCTATGAAAAAATCGTGACGGAAATGATGCGGCATGGCTCCCACGGCAGTAAACGCCTCCCACAAAGCGGCTTGAAGACGTGCCTGCGTCTTCTGTATGATGTGCTCCCTGCGGGCGCCAAGCGACTCAGTCCACTCCCGGTACCCTTTAAGGGCGATCACGGTTATCTTATGCACGGCGTTGTCAACTGCCGTGTTTTTAAAAATTTGGAGTATGTCAACAAGAGTTTACTATACGTATTAAAGAGCTCCGCTACGGACTCCATGGTCTGTATAATACCGGTGGGCTCCTTTGAGCAACACGGCCCCCACCTCCCGCCTACCGTAGATGCAGAGATCGCGCAACACGTTGCAAACGCTCTAGGGGAGAAAATAGGCGCAAGGGTCCTCCCCCCGCTGTTTTACACATGTAGCGATGAGCACAAGGGCTTCCCCCAGACAATATCGGTGTCATGCCGCCGCTTCATCCCGTATCTTGAAGACGTGGTGCGCTCAGCTGCGGAGAAATGCGGCGCGGTGATTGTGGTGGTGGGCCACGGCGGGGTGTGGGAAGCCGTCAGCATGGTGACCCAGCAGATAAACTACGCGATGGGCCCCGTAGCGTTTGCAGTCAACATATGGACATACGCGGCGCCGCGCGACCACGCCGGCACAGACGAGACAAGCATATACCTCGCGACAGGCGGAAGGCTGATAGGCGAGATGCCCGAGATATGCGAAGGCGACGTCTCCCTATTCGGCAAAATGCCCGTCCACGCCTTCTCCTCCACAGGCATCGTAGGTTGCCTAAAGCCAAGCGAGGTTTCTGCGGAGAGGGGAAGAGCACTTCTAGACAAAGCCCTTGAAAAAATGGTGAAAAAAGTCGGGGAGTTCCTCGCCCTTACTGGCCGCACCTATTCAGCGCCTCGGCAAGTTTCTTAACGGCTTCCACGAGCTCCCTCAACCCCGCTATCTGTATCGTCACAACTGCGGCACCGTTTGTAGCCACGTCGCTTTCCTCTTCCTTTAGCTGAGAAAGAATTTTCTCAAGTTCGTCCTCCTCCTCTTTCTTTTGAATTTTCTTCTTCAGAATTGACACGTAATATCAGCCACCATAAAAGCAACTTAAAGACGGTACAGTTTCAAGAGACGGTGCCGACGACTATCAACATCACGCACTTTAACAATTCCCGTCTGCGCTGGGCGTTAACTTTCTACGCCTAGCCCTGCCGTCTCCATAACAGCTAAAGGATTATATTAAACCTAGCAAGTGTTTCCGTGCAGGTATACTTCTCCCCCGTATTTAAGAACCACGTGCCCCCATACCGCCACCCGGAGGCCCCAGACCGTCTGGACCATCTGCTAAAGGGCGCGCAGGCGGCAGGCGCCGTAGTAAAGGAGCCGAAGCTGAGGGAAGACGCGCGGCGGCTTATAGAGCTTGCACATGAGAAGAGCTACATAGAGCTGGTCAAGAGGCTGTGCCAAAGTGGACACGCATCTATAGACGGCGATACCTACATATCGCAGGGCACCTGCGACGCGGCGGCCCTCGCGGTTTCTGCCATAGCAGATGTCTTAGATAGGAGGGAGACGGCGCTCATCGCCGCAAGACCGCCCGGCCACCACGCGGGGTTTGCCGGCAGAGCCCTAACTGCGCCCACCCAGGGCTTCTGCATCTTCAACACCGCGGCCATAGGCGCGCTGTATATAGGCGACGGAGCCGCGGTCTTAGACGTGGATGTACACCACGGCAACGGGACCCAGGAGATACTCTACGACAAGGACCTCCTCTACGTCTCCACGCATCAACACCCCTACACCCTCTACCCCGGCACCGGCTTCCCCGAGGAGGTAGGCGTCGGCAAGGGCGAGGGCTACAACGTCAACATACCGCTACCCCCGCAGACAGGCGACGACCTCTACGTAAAAGTGGTAGACGAGGTCATAGTCCCGGTCTTGAGGCAGTACGGCCCCCGCGTCGTCATAATCTCGCTTGGGTGGGACGCCCACAGAGAGGACCCGCTGGCCGACATGAACCTAACGCTTAAGAGCTACCTCTACGTCTTCGACGCGGTGCTCAAGCTACAGACCCCCGTCGTGTTCCTCCTAGAGGGGGGCTACACCCGCGACGTAATTAAGAGGGGGACCTACGCCCTGGTGCGCTTGGTGGAACACGGCGAGTTTGCGCCGGGGGAGTCCCAGACCGAGACAGACCTCCACGCCAGGAGGAAGTTCGAGGAGGCGATGAGAGAGGTCAAGACCCAAGTCGGCAGATACTGGCGTTTATAGCAACTTTTCAAGCTCCTTCCGCAGGATGGGACCTGCCTTGACCTCCGCGAACTCGTTGAGGATTGTGTCGGTACATATCAGCTTGTCGATGCAACTTCTCACTTTCTCCCTGGCGTCTCTCAGCAACTGGCAGTGGGTCACTGCGGCGTAGACCTCTGAGGCGCCTAGAGTCCTGGCGGCTCTGCAGGCGTCTACCAACGTGCCTCCCGTTGATAAGATATCGTCTACTATGGCTACTTTTTTTCCCCTCAGATCCACGTCGTGCCGTGGGAGGAGAGCGATCGCCCCGGTCTTCCTGTCTCGGTACTTTTCAAAATAGGTGTGGGGAACCCCAAGCGACTTGGCCACCGCCTCGGCTCTTTGGATAGAGCCGAAGTCGGGGCTTAAGACCACGTCAACCTCAGAAAGCCTCTCGGCGAATTCGGAGGCTGGGTATACGTTCACCAGGGAGATACGGGGGGCGTAGTCGGCGATATACGGCTTATGTACATCGAGCGTCACCAGCGCTGACACGGGGTAGCTCCCCAGAATCCTCAAGACGGTCTTGGAGCTTATGGGTTCGCCGGGCCTAAACCTCCTATCTTGCCGCGCATACGGGAGATACGGTATGAGGAGGATGATCTTCTGCACGCCTAAGTCGCTCAACGCGTCAAGCGTCAACACCAGCTTGACCAAATTGTCGTTTACGTTTTGATAAAGGCGTGTCAACACGGCGACCTCAAGCCCCACATCTTGCGGTAGGCGGACCAAAACCTCCCCGTCGGGAAAAGTCCTCTCCTCCACCTGCTTCACGGCGCCAACGCCCTCCAAGTCCGCGGCTAGGTCAAAGGCGTTTTGAAAAACCAGCACGTCCATGGCCCGTATAAAGCACCTGTTTTAAATCTGTCTATTCTCGGAGGCCCACTCCACGGCGTGTTTCAAGGTCTTCGACACGCCGCTTGTCTTCACCGCGACCACTATAATCCTGTCTGACTGCCTCCTGTATTTCTCGCCGTTGAAGTCCCCGTATATCTCCTCAATGGAGAACCCCACGCTGGACAGCATGATCCGTAGCTCGCCTAGGCTGTAGAGGGTGAGCTCCAAGACCCGCTCCCCGAGATACTGCCCAGCCCTGTATATGTGTCTAGTCTCTCTTATTCGAGAGGTCACCGGGTTGTAATACGCCGTGCTTAATACCCTGTAGGGGCCGGCGGAGATCCAGAAGTTCCACACCTCGCCGAGGGAGGCATATATGTCCTCTATCTTCTCCTTGTTCGCCACGTCTATTAGGAGCCGCCCACCTGGCTTAACAACGCCGGAGAGCCACGTCAAGAGCTCCATCTCCACCTCCTCCCCAAACATTCCAAAGGTGGAGTGCATGATGTAGGCGCCGTGAAAGGCGTTACGGCGGAAAGGTAAATTCCTCACATCGGCTTGTATAACGTCGCCAAACCTTTTCGCCGTCTTCAGATACTTTATATTTATGTCAATCCCCACCACGCCGTCCCGTGGGAGGTGGGCCATATGTCTGCCGTGGCCGCACGCCACGTCAAGCACCCGCACGCCGGGCTCCGCCTTAAGCGCCCTCTGTATAAACAACGCCTCGGCTCTTGAGACCTCCTCTCCTCTGTAATGCATCATAAAATCAAGGTAAATATCATCGAAGAACTGCTTTACCCAGCTCACAGTCACGCGAGAACCCGCATATTATAACTTTCACATCAAACAGCAATGGAAGACGGGCCTATTCACGCCTGTGCACTACTAGAACATCCTTTTACCAAGCCCCCAACTACTGCTTATTCGGCAACGCCCTGAGAAGATCCTGTACGTTGCGGGCTTCTCTATGTCCAGCGGCCTTCCTCAACCTGTTCACAACGGCAAGTCCCAACCCCATCTCCTCAATCGCCGGCACAAGCCCCACATCTACCCCTAGTCTGTCGAGGTCTCTAAGAGACTTGTAGAGGTTTTTCGCCACTTCGTACAGGTCGGCCCCCATCTGTATCACGGCGTCGGCATCTGCGCACCGCCCCATCGCGCAGAGCACGGCCACCCTCACGCCCCGCGTCTTCAGGTCCTTCGCGGCTTCTTTCAGATCGAAGTGGATTATTATCAGCGAGGTGCTCGGCGCGTAGTGTCGATACTTCATGCCGGGCGCCAGAGCTACGTCGGCCTCGGCCAAGCCCCGGGCCACCGGCGGCACCTCTATATGGCCGAAGTATTTCTCGAGCTCCTCTACTGTGAAAGGGCCCGGCCGCAACAGAACTGGCGGCTTCTTCGTCACGTCTATTATCGTGGACTCAACGCCTAAGAAGGTGGGGCCGCCGTCGATTATGACGTCCACCTCCCCGTCTAAGTCCTCAACCACGTGAGCCGCCGTGGTGGGGCTGGGGCGACCCGCCTTATTTGCGCTGGGCCCGGCGATGGGGGCCTCCAGCTCCCTTATGATAGCCAGCGGTATGGGGTGTGCAGGGGCTCTCACAGCCACGGTGTCGAGACCGGCGGTTACGCAACGGGACACGACGCCGCGGGACCTCACCACCACCGTGATGGGCCCCGGCCACACCTGCCGCAGAACGTTCACCAGCTCGTCCGGTATGTAACCCACGGCCTCGGCCATCTCCACGGAATTCACGTGAACAATCAGGGGGTTGTCAGGAGGCCTCCCCTTCGCCTTAAACACCTTGGCGCATCCCTCATCGCTTTGGGCATGCGTAAACAAGCCGTAGACGGTCTCGGTGGGCGCCGCCACTATGCCGCCTCTCCTCAATGCGTCGACAGCCACGCGGATAACAACCCTGTCAGGGGCGAGGGGGTCTGTACGTAGCAACAACACGGGAGTCGGCGGGAGTAATATTATAAACCTTGCCCTGCACCAACTCCATGGAGCACATCACCGTGGTGGGAATGGGCAACATGGGAAAAGCCTTCGCGAGACGTGCCGCCTCCCAGGGCTTCAACGTGTTTTGGTGGAACCGCACGAGGGAGAAGGTGAGGGATGTTCCAGGCACCCCCATCTCCAAGCTGGCCGACGCCAAGGGCCTCGTGGTGGTGTTTGTCGCCGACGACAAGGCGCTCTTCGACGTGTTGCCTGAGGTGGGAGGCGACTACGTGGCTCTTTCGGGAACCTACTCGGTAGACGGCGTGAGGAGGGCTGTTGAGATGCTGACGGCCCGGGGGAGGAAGAGCTTCGCCATGCCTGTGGTGGGTAGCCCCCGCAACGTGGAGGCTGGCGACGCGATATATATCGTGGGGGCCCCAGACGACGTATACACCAAGCTGAGACTTACGCTTGAGAAATTCGGCGTACTTTTCCACGTGGGAGACAGCGTAAAGGCCGCGGCGCTGAAGCTTGCCTACAACTCGCTTCTCATATCTACGGTAGCTGTGCTTGGCGAGTCTCTCTCCCTAGCGTCTAAATACGGGGTTAAGCCCGACGTGTTTAGAGAGTTGCTGTCGCATACCGTGCTTAAAGATTTTGCCGCGCGGTATATAGACAGAATGCTAGGCGGCGGCACGCCTACATTCACGATCAAGAACGCCGCTAAGGATGTGCGTTACGCCTCGCTGGCGGCGGGAGAGGCTGAGGCGGGCAACGTGGCGATAAGCGGCGTCAAGGCTCTGTATGAGTTGCTAACGGCTATGGGATACGGAGACGAGGACTACGTAAAGGCGGGCGTGTTGGCGGGGAGGAAATGACGGTGTGGGACTACGCGTTGCTTCTCGCGGTGTCGTTAATAATGTTGATTTTCTTCATGTATATGTTCTGGAGGGAATCGCTAACGAGGGGACGGGAGAGGCCAGCCGAGGTATATACAGTGATCAAATGCGGCGACGGGGCGGAGAGAAGGAGGAAATACCAAGACGGAGACTACGTGGGGAAGCAGACGGAGGAATGCGCCGGGGGCGTCGTCACAGGGATTTATAAAGAGACGCCGCAACAATAGGCGATGGAGGTATTTAGAAAAGCGGTTCCCATATCAGAGGCTGTAAGACGGGGCGAGGGCCGCGTCACAGTTAGGGGCTGGGTCTACCGCAAGAGGGTGCTTAAGGAGAAGATCTTCCTGGTGCTGAGAGATTCCACCGGCATACTCCAGCTCGTCTTGCCGAGAGACAGATTCAAAAACGCCGAGGAGCTCAACCTGGAGTCCTCCCTTGTAGCCACGGGCACCTTGGTGAAGGAGCCGCGGGCGCCGGGGGGAGTTGAGCTCCACGTGGAGAGCATAGACTGGGCCTACGCCGGCGAGCCGTACCCAATCAACGAAGACGCCGCTGTTGCCGACAGCGAGTATCTGCTGGACGTCAGGCATCTATGGCTTAGAAGCAGGAAGATGCAGGCGGTTTTGAAGATAAGACACACGGTATTTGGCGCCTTGCACGAGTACTTCAGGAAAAACGGCTTCTACGAGGTGCAGACGCCGATGTTTATAACCGCGGCCGTGGAGGGCGGCGCCACGCTTTTCAAGGTGGACTACTTCGGCCAGCCGGTTTACCTAACCCAAAGCTCCCAGTTCTACCTAGAGGCCCTCATTTTCAGCCTCGAGAAGGTCTACGTGGTGGCGCCTAGCTTCAGGGCTGAGCCCTCGAGGACTAGGAGGCATCTGACAGAGTTTTGGCACGCTGAGATGGAGATCGCTTGGGCAGACATTGAAGACGCGGCGCGGGTTGGGGAGGAGGTTATAAGCTACGTTGTGGAGAAGGTGTTGCAGGAGAGGCAGGAGGAGCTAAAGCTCCTAGGCCGCAGAACCGAGCCGCTTGAGAGGACGAAGCCGCCGTTTTACCGGGTGAGCTACGACGAGGCGATAGAGATTCTGCAGAGGAAGGGTGTGAAGATAAGCTGGGGCGACGACATAGGCGCCGACGAGGAGAGGGCGTTGACGCTGGAGTTCGACAAGCCGATAGTGCTCTACGGCTTCCCGGAGAAGCTCAAGGCCTTCTACCACAGGAACAACCCCAAGAGGCCTGAGGTCACGCTCAGTTTCGACGTACTCCTCCCCGAGGGCTATGGGGAGGTCATTGGCGGCGGCGAGAGGATATACGACGCCAAGGAGCTGGTAGACAAGATCATACGCTTCGGTTTAAACCCGGAGGACTACCAGTGGTACATCGACCTCAGGAGGTACGGCTCGGTGCCGCACTCGGGCTTCGGCCTCGGCATGGACCGCCTCACCATGTGGATCACAGGCGCGGACCACGTAAGAGACGTCGTGCCGTTTCCGCGTGACGTCAGGAGGACGCGGCCCTAAAGCCCTCATCGCGGGGACGCCCGGCGTGGGCAAGACGACGCAGTGCAGAAAACTTGCGCGGTGGCTCTCCACCCGTTGCATCACCGTGGGGGATGTCTTAGCTAAAACGCCGTATGTCAGGTACATACCGGAGCTAGACACCTACGAGGTGGTGGATCTCCAAAACTCGCGGGCCTTGGTGTATATGGCCGTGGCGCCTGGCGACGTGGTGGACACACATGCGGTTGAGCTTTCGCCGGATCCGGAGGTTGTGGTTGTCCTCCGCAAGGCACCCGACGTTTTGTATAGAGAGCTCGCCGAGAGGGGGTGGCCCTCGAAGAAGATACTAGACAACGTATGGGCTGAGATGCTGGATGTTGTTTACGTAAAGGCGGTGGAGAGGTGGGGGGAGGTGGTTCAGATAGACGTGACCCGGAGAACCCCTGAGGAGACCTTTGAGGTTTTGAAGCTCTGCGTCGGAGAAAAGAGATGCAGTAGCGACGAGGTGGACTGGCTGGGCTACGCGGAGAAGACGGGTTTCCTAGATTTTATCGAGCGTCTGTCTCGCTAGTGGTGCTCCTCTTGACTGTCTTCCTCTCGACGTGGATAAGAACCCTCCAGCCTTGTTGCGTGAGCCTCTTAAGCACCCCCCTGAGGGTGTTTTTAGGCGACGCCAAAATCACGTAATACACCACGCCCCCGGAGGTGTAAAGCCTTGCGACGTAGCGCCGACCCGCCGTGTCTTCCAACACCGTGTCTAACACGTACATGTCTTTCAGCTTCGGCATGACGGCGAGGAGATCCCCCTGGATCGCCTCCAGCTCCTCCACGTACTTCACAGGCTTTGTCCCCGTCTCTCTGAGGCCGGCGATTCTGAAGTCTAGAAAAGCCACGCCGTAATCGCGGCCGGCCCTCAGAAGAGCCACAGCTCTCATATCCACAACACTGTCTGGAGGTTTAAAATCTTATCTCGTAAGCACGCCCAAGGCGGTCTCTAGTATCAACGCAGTTGGGTCCTCCAACTTAGGGCCACCCCTCCGCCCCATCTTAAGCATCTCCCCGACCGCCGCTAAACAGCCCTCGAGGTCTCTACACCTAAAAAACGGAGCACCTATCTTCTGGAGATACGCGTCTATGTAGTAATCGCCGGGGAAGTAGGAGAGGGCCGGCACGCCGAGGAGAGCCGCCTCGGTGGCCATCGTGGCTCCACCTGTGACGACGCCTGCGGAGAAGTAGGCAAGTTGCAGATGGTCAACAGCCTCGGTGAGGTTAACAACGCCGTCGATGATTTGATCCGGGTACCGAGGCACGTTGACCACCACGTAGCCCCTCCTCAGAAACTCCTCCACAAGCCTCAGCCTTAATTTGGCGGAATCCCACCTGTAGTAAGAGGCGTGGACCTCCTCCGGCCTAAACACCACGTACTCCCCCCTCCTTAGCCCAAGCCGCCTTATAACCTCCTCGTCTGGGACAAATCTAGAGATCCACATGTATTCAAACACGCTGTTAAACTCCACGACGCGTTTCGGGCAGTATGCGGCCCACGCCTCCCGAGGTATGGCGGAAGGCGCGACGAGCACCTCCGACAGAGGCAACGTCAGCCTATTCACATGCGTGGCATGTGGCGTGTCGTTGAGAACCACGATAGGTTTCCCCAGGCCAAACACGACGCGCGCGGCGTCGGGCGACGGAAAGCTCAACATGCCGTCGACCTCCTTGGCCACCTCGGCGAGTTGCCTCTGTCTCTCAATTCCAAACACCAACTTCTCATAGGGCGTTGCGCCGTATCTCCCAAAGCAGTTATGCGGAACGCCGTATATACGCAACATGTCGGCCAGGTGCATGTACTCGCGACACGCGATGGCTATCTCAACGCCGCGTCTCGCGCCCTCCTGGAAGAGTATGGCGGCGATTCTCGCCTGCTTAGGCGTAAGCGCGTCGAATAGAAACCTAGTCATGGACGTATACAAAGGCGGAGGGCCCCACCTTCTTCAAGAAGCCGTACCGCATAAACTGGACGTAGGTCCCTGCCTCAACCTTTTCGAGGAGCTTCTCACCCAAGCCTGTTTCCTCCTCCTTCTTGCCCACTGCCGCGGGCTTGATGACCCGTACCTCGACGGGGTCCACCACCCATTGGATAATAGGCGCGCCGACTTTCCTCGCCTCCTCGACGCCGAGGCTGTGGATGCGTCCATAAGCCATGCCTCCCTCAAGCGAAGTCACCTCGATGTTTGCAAGCTCCATAAGCCTCACCACAGCCCCCTGCTTGAGGTCCCGACGCGGCACGTAAACCTCAACTCGGCCCGGCCCCAGCCTATACGTCCTCTCCCCCCTCTCTCTGAAGCTGGGGTGCAGAGGCACCTTGGCCACAAGCTCCTTCTCGGTTTCGAAGACGAGTTTCACGGGGTTCGGCACATACATGTACCGATTGGCGATGGGCTCTATCCGTTTCCTGTTGAGGGCGAATAGGTTAGAGAGAGCCACCGTTGAGTCGGAGGGCTTTATGCCCACTGTGAGGATGAGCTCCCAGATGGCCTCCGGCAGAATACCCCGGTTCCTAAGCCCCGCAAGAGTTGGGAGGGTCAAGTCGTCGTGCCTCACCTTAAGCGCCTTGAGCTTAGACTTGCTCAGCGTCGCGCCCTCGATCCTCAGCCTCCCGAAATGAATCGTAACCGGCTGTTCCCAGCCGAAGTGCTTGAATATGTACGACTGCTTCATAGTGTTTACGCTGTGTTCCTGCGCCCTCATCACGTGGGTCACGCCCATGAGGTGGTCGTCGATAGACACCGCGAAGTTGTATGTAGGCCATGCGACGTATTTGCTCCCGACCACGGGATGTGGCGTTTTCTCGGTATCGATGATCCTAAAGGCGACCCAATCCCTCACGCTGGGGTCTGGGTGGCTTAGGTCGGTCTTGATCCGCACCACGGCTTCCCCCTCGCGGAAGTCCCCCCTGAGCATCTTCTCCCAAAGCTCCAGGTTCTCCTCAGGGCTCTGGTCTCTGTGGGGACACGCCCTCCCCTCGTTTCTCAGCCTCCTCCACTCCTCGGGTCTGCACAGATCGACATATGCGGCGCCCATCTCCAACAGCCTTTTGACGTGGTCGTAGTACATCTCCATCCTAAGCGACTGGATGTACTCCTCGTCCCACGCCACCCCAAGCCACCTCAGGTCCTCGCGGATCGCCTCGTAGGCGTTCACCTCCTCCGTGACCAACGGCCGCTTGGTACGCGGATCCGTGTCCTCAAACCTCAAGATGAATTTGCCTCCGTATTTCAGCTTGTAGGCGTAGTTCAAAATAGCCGGCCTGGCGCTACCTAGGTGAAGCACGAAGTCTGGATTGGGGGCAAACCGCACCACGACGCCGCCCCTCACGTTGGGTAGCTCCGGGAGGCTCTCTACGCCGGGGCGCCTCTGCTCAACTCTCCTCTCCTCCAGCATCTCAGGCCACCTCTCTCTAAGGATCCGCACCTGCTCCGCCTGCGACATGGCGTTGACCTGCGCCACCACCTTCTCCACCACCTGCTTCACCTCCCTAGCGCGTTGCCTCAGCTCAGGCAACTCCGCCATCAACTTAGCCATGACGGCCTTCACATCGGCTTTACCGCTGTATCTAACGGCGTTGGCCAGCGCGTATTTCAATGCAAGCTCTTCAATGTTCATTGTTGGCGCCAAAGAACCGATCCACCTCCTCCAGATCTTTCAAGCTGTCTACAGACTTCCAGAAGACGTCTCTATACACTACCGCCTTGAGGCGGCGCTGTTGCGCGAGTCGGGGGAAAAGGGTCTCCTCGATGTTGCCGCGGTCTGGCAACTCCGACAATACCCTCCGCCTGAGGGCGTACACCCCGGCGTTTATGTAGAAGCCTTCTAGGATGGGTTTTTCGCGGAAGTGGGTGATGTATCCGTCTTTGTCGTATTCCACCACGCCGTAGGGGCTTCGGAGGGGGACCAGCGCTATGGCGCCGTCGGCGTCGCCCAGCGCCTCCACCAGCTTATCTAGAGAGAGGTTGGTCAAGACGTCGCCGTTGAGGACCACGAAGACATCGTCTGTGATGAAGGGCTTGGCGTTTTTAACGGCGCCTCCAGTGCCCAAAGGCTCCTCCTCCACGCTGTAGAAAATCCTCACCCCAAGCTTCCTCCCATCTCCCAACGCCTCGAAGATCTTATGCTTAAGATAACCCACCGCAAGCACCACGTCAGCAACCCCAAACCCCCTCAACCACTCGATCTGCCTCACCAAAATAGGCCTACCCCCCACCGGAAGCAAAGGCTTAGGCACTTCCGAAGTCAAAGGCGCAAGCCTCTTACCAAACCCACCAGCCAACACAACCGCCTGCATCAACCGTGACGGAAACCACGTTATAAATATCTTTGATCCCTAAAGCAAAATATATAAACGACATGTATGAGGGGGTCGTGATTATATATACGTCACAGATACACCTAATAGAAGACGTCGAGTCCATGCTGGAGAAGTACAAGGTGAAGCCTGTCGCCGTGAAAGGCGCGAGGCTAAACTTCTACTGGCCCCCGCAACCCACCGGCGTCCCGATAAACCTGTTGAAGTACTTCCCGCCGGACATGTACGTGGTATTTAGAGGAAAAAACAACCTGATAATTGTGCCATGAGAACCCTCCAGAAGAAAAGGGTGGCGGAGCTCCCGGTCAGCCAACAGATAAAAGACGTGTTGATCAAGGTGCTGGGCCCCAACGAGGAGGTATATGTGGAGGTTGTGGGCGGGAGGATTAGGGTGATCCTATGATGGTGGTTAGATCGACAAGCATGGAGAAGGTCATCTGGCACGTGAGGTCTCTACTGCCGCAGCTGGAGTCCACGCCGATTACTCTAGCCCGCCGGCAGGTGGGCAACTACGTCATAGGCCTAGGCACCTTGGGATACCTCTATACGGCTTTGTCTTCGGTGCTCGAAACGCTGGTCGAGGCGGGGAAGATGGCAAATGACCTCAGACTCAAGGACTACACAGTCGTGATGGGGCCCGAGGAGAGCTACATAACCACAACCCCACTGCCGGAGGTGATACCGCCCCTGCCGCCTCCTAGGGAGGTGCCGCCGCCCCCCAAGCAGTCTGTTGAGCTCAACACTTTCGGTTGCCCGAACCTGACGCTGGGCATGGTTAAGTTCTGCGTCGGCGACGTAGAAATCGCCTACTATCTATCACGATGATACTCCTCTCTCTTTCTGAGCTGGAGTCGCTGTTGGCAACGCTAAGGGAATACGCCGAGAAGTACAGAACAAGCAGGCCGGCGCTGGAGGCCCTGGAGGAGAGGTGGGTTAAATTCCAGGAGCTCGCCTTCGCCTTCGGCATAGAGCTGAAGCCAGCTGAAGGCGTTGAGTTCTACGCCGGCGGTCCGTTGCCGGACAACGTAGAGCTCTTGAAAAAACTTGACCGGATGATCGCCACGGTGAAGAAGCTAAAGGAGACCTATGGAGATGTCAAAGTCATCGTAGACATGGACCTATCCATAAGAAAAACCGTTTTAAAGATATAAATTTAAATAGCTGAGAAAGTTTAGCTGTATGCCTTTGGTGAAACGTAGAGAGCTCCCGTTGAGAGTTTCCGACATAATGGTTAAGGATGTGGTGACGGCCAAGGAAAACGACAAGATCAGAGACGTGGCTATTCGCATGTATGAGAAGAAAATCGGCAGCGTGGTGGTCGTAGACGACGAGGGGAAGCCCATAGGGATAGTCACCGAAAGAGACCTAGTCTACGTGGTGGCGCGGGCGCTCACCCCCGACACCCCCGCGTGGATGGTGATGACGGAAAACCCCGTTGTGATAAATGAAAACGCCCTAGTTACAGAGGCCATGGAGAAGATGCGTGAACTAAATATAAGACACCTACCCGTCGTGGACACCTCAGGTAAGCTAGTCGGAATGGTCTCCTTCAGAGACATAGTAGACTTCACCGCCGTATTGCTGTCCCTCGGTAAATGAGATACCTGATCATAGCGGAAAACCCAAGTTTTTCCGTCTCACACCGGGCAGACCTCCTACGCAGGTTAAGATCGGTGCTACCTGTGATTGCCGTGAGGATAGCCGCAGATCACGTGGAGGTGGACGTCAAAACTGACGACTTGCAAAAAGCTGTGGCCGAGGTGGAGAAGGTCGTGGGGAAGGTCCTGGAGGTGGTCGACATAACCTTTGAAGACGTAGGCGGCGGGGTGGAGAGATACGTCGACCTGTTTAATAGAGAGAGGTTTTGGGAGGCTCACAACGCCTTGGAGGGCCTCTGGAGGAAGACTAGAAACACCACATTGCAAGGTCTCATAATGCTGGCCGCCGCGTTTGTGAAGCTACAGGAGGGCCAGCCGGATAAGTTCGAGAGGATGTTGAAGGAGGCTCTCCACCTGTTGAAAGAAGATGTAGGGTGTATAAAGATGGGGCGGCTCCTGGAAAAGGCGGAGAAGGCGTTGCTGGAGAAAAGACCTTTCAAAATAGAATGTCCTTAACTCTAGCCACCAGCGCAGGCAACACCTCCTCCACCTTTCCCCTAAATATATAATCTGCGAAGAAGTCGTAGAAGGTCTCGTCGGCGTTTATAATCACCAACTTCGCCCCACGTTTCTTGGCAGTAATCGGTAGCTGGTTGGCGGGGTATACAGCCAGGGAGGTCCCCACTGCGAGGAAGACCTCGGCCATCTCGGCGAGCATGAAAGCCTCCTTCAGCGCTTGCTGTGGGA
>Ga0326760_1000275_pt1 | contig 29583 bp, 28 predicted proteins | sample GCREP_S_FD_207668 | JGI IMG/M metagenome (GOLD analysis project Ga0326760, IMG submission 207668) | Hot spring sediment microbial communities from Geyser Creek Basin, Yellowstone National Park, WY, United States - GCR.EP_S | ecosystem: Environmental > Aquatic > Thermal springs > Near-boiling... | reverse complement strand
ATGTGGGTCGTCTATTACGGTGGTCCTCACGCCTCTTGAGCCTCGGGCCCGTTGAGATTCGCTCCTAAGCCTAAGGCCTTTCTCCCTTTCTAGCTCTATTTCTTCAGCGCTGAACTTCTCTTCCCTACCCCCTAGTGCTAAGGGGACGAGATCGCTACCTTTCTCTAGTCCTCTTCGTCGCTCACTTGAGTTACTTCCGCTATCTCTCGCACCATCCTGTCTCTTATCCTTGTTGTCGTGGGGGTTGCGTTCCTGTCTTTGTGGAGGGCTAGGTGGTTGAGGTGGTTCCTCAAAAGGCCTCGACTTAATTCTGTGCGGTAGCGCGAGCTCCATGGCCTTTTTCAAGTCGTCGAAGCTCACTACCTTTCTCCCGTCAAGGGCGGCTATGGCCTTAGCGGCTCTCACCGTGACTATCTCGGCTCTGTGGGTCCTTATGCCCATCTCCACAACGGTTTTCGCCAAGAGCTCGAGGAGGTCGTCCGGCACCACGACGTCGTTCAGAATTTCTCTAGCCTTCACGACTCTATTCCTCAGATCCTCTTGCAAAGGCCTGTACTTCTCAATAAAGGACATCGGATCCGATTGGAACTCCTCAACTTTTTTCACTATTTCTATCCTCGTCTTAGGGTCTAGAGGGGCCTCCACTTTCACGAAGAGGCCGAACCTGTCGAGAATTTGAGGACGAAGCTCTCCCTCCTCCGGGTTCATGCTCCCGACAAGTATGAACCTCGCTGGGTGTCTTACTGAGATCCCCTCTCTTTCCACGATGTTCCATCCCATCGCAGCACAGTCAAGCAAGACGTCGGCCACGTAGTCCTCGAGGAGGTTGACTTCGTCTATGTAGAGTATGTTTCTGTTGGCCTCGGCCAAGAGTCCAGGCTGGAGGGCCCTTATCCCCTCCCTCAGAGCTCTCCTTATGTCGAGAGTCCCGACGAGCCTGTCGACAGTTATGCTGAGAGGCAAGTCGACTACTCTCATCTTCCTCTTCGCTACCTTCAGCTCCTCGCCATTCACTGCCCTCTCATAGCATGAGTCGCACATCTCAAGTGGGTTCCTTGGATTGCATCCAAAGGGGCAGTCGGCGACTACCTCTATCTCGGGGAGGAGATCGGCCAAGGCCCTCACGAGGGTCGTCTTTCCCGTCCCCTTGTCCCCGCTGAGGAGTACTCCACCGACGGCTGGGTTCACAGCTGCCACTAAGAGAGCGAGCTTGGCTTTCTCTTGGCCGACCACCGCAGTAAAGGGGAGGACGTACCTCCTCTCGACCTTCTCCACTATTTACTCGCCCTCTTCAGCAGGCTGATAGCCTTCTCAACGTCGGCTAACCTCTCCTTCCAGTGCTCGTCGTCCTCAGACGTATAGACTCGAATGACACCTCCCTGTACCTCCCCCTCTCCTATGGACTCTTCAAGTATTCCCTCTATCTCACCATAGACCTCTCTCAGCCTCTCCAATAGTTCTTCGGAGGGCCTCCACAGTCCTCTTTCGGCAGCCTCTACGAGCCTCCTAGCTATCTCCTCGAGGGCCCAGATGTTGTTCTCCTCGAACCACTTCCTCATCTCCTCGTCCAAGACGTAGGTCTTGGCTATCTCGTCAAAGATCCAGTCGTCAACTAATTTCGTCGTTGCAGACCATCCATAGAGGTACAATATCTTCCTGGAGAACTCATTAGCGCCCCTATAGCCGTGCTTCTTAATCTCGTCTATCCAGACCGGGTTGAGGAGCTTCGCCCTCACCACTCTCTCTATCTCGTCCTTCATCCCCCTGACCTGAGTCAACGATATGTCCCTAGTGTCTACTGTTGCTATCTCTACATCATTTCTCCCACTCAGCAATTTAACGGCATTAAAGAACCCACCATGATATGCAAAGTAGCAACAACATTCGAATATATCAAATTCATCGCTTTCATGATTTTTGTTCACAATGTCAACTGTGGAGAGGCTTAAAACAAAACTCTCAGGAGCTGGTTTACCGAAGTGCTTTCTGGAATAGGCATAGCTAGACCACTGTATCCACGTCTTTGCGAGGTCTTCATCGCTCTTCCAAGCCGAGGCTTCAACAGCTAAATTCACGCCAGCCCCGTAACTCCCTGGAGGTTCACAGAAGACCCTAAACAAGGCTATGTCTCGTGCTTCTGCCACGTCTTTGCCCATCTCCACGAGCTTCGACAAATGTTCTACATAATGCTTCTTCACGTAGTTCATGTCGAGCGGCTCGTCTAGAGAGGCGACTTTTGCCACGGCCTCGTCTATCAAGTAGACATAGTTCGGTAGGGTGTCTCTCACTATGCCACTTATCCTCACGACGCAGTCTATCCTCGGCCTCTTGAGCTCCTCGAGCGGGATTACCTCGAGGCCCTTAACAGACCCATCGGGCCTCCAGACTGGCCTCACGCCAAGAAGGTGTAGTATCTGGGCGAGCTGTTCTCCGTCAGCCTTGTACGCGTCGAAGGACCAGAGGACCTGTCCAACGCTCTCTGGGTACTTGCCGTGCTTCTCCAAGTAGTATTTTATCAACTTCTCGGCCGTCTCGACGCCAACTTTCCAAGCCGCGGAAGTGGGCAATGTGGTAGGATCCACTAAGTAGAAGTTCCTACCGGTCGGCAGTACCTCGACCTTCCCTCTCGTCAGGGCGCCACTGGCCCCAGGCTCGACGTAGCCGCCGCTCAGCCCAGTGAAGAAGCCCTCGTACTCTGCCACGCCGCTCCTCTCAATCCTCTCGACTATTTCTAAGGCCCTCAGGAAGGCCTCCTCTACCTTCTTCGCGACGTCCTTCTTAACCTTCAGCTCACACCTTAACACGCATCTCACCTCCAAAGGCCGACCTCAACTCCTCATCCAAGACTTCCAAAATGTTGCTCTTCAATTCAGGACTCCTTATGAGGGCTTCAACTACCTTGACGGCTATTCTCCTAATGACCTCGAGGGTCTCGGAGTTCGTCATGCCCAGCTCGTTCACCCGCAGCGGGTTGGCCCTCATCTCGTCGTAGTCCAGCCCCACGTACTCGGCTATGGTCCTTATTATCGATGGGAAGTTGTGAGAGTCATAGGCCATCACTGTTACAGCGTAGTTCGCAAGCTTTGAAGGATCTATAGGCGAAGAGCCGAAGACGTGGAGCCCCATGTTTATTTGAGTGCTCCTCACCATGTCGAGGTACCTATGCACTTCTTCCACTACTTCCTCTGGGCTCCTCCCTCTTATCGGGACGTTGTTCTTCCTCGCCTTCTCTAGTATTTCCTTGTACGCTATCTCGGCCCTCGTGAAGTCACCGCTCTGCTTCGCCTTAGCATATTGGCTTAGGAGGAGCTCGAGCTCTTCAAGAACCTCGGCCATAGCCATCGGCGGGTACATGTGGTCAATTATTTCAGCGTACGACCTCCTTTTCGCTATAACGCCCTCCATGGGGTTAGACACTATGTACACGTAGAGGTGGGGGACGTCGTCAATCGATATCTCGGGCCAGCACGACGGAGAGAGCCCGACGCCCTTTCCAGGCCTGAACTCGAGGTAGCCGTGAGTCCCGAAGTGTATTATCACGTCCGCTTTGAAGATCCTCGTGATCCACCTGTAGACTGCCAGCCACTGGTGCGGCGGGGGTATCGTCGGGTCGTGAAGTACCTTGCATACTTTTCCATCACATGCTGGACCCGTGCACCCAGGCTTTGGTTGTGGCGTTATAATGATGTTTCCAAATTTTATACCAGGAATGACAAACTTATGATCATATACCATTCCAATGAACTGTTTGTTTATTTTTCCATTTAATACATCAGATGGATGTCCCCACTCCTTCACCATCATCTTCCTGACGTCTTCTGGAAGCTCATTAAACCACTCTAAATAAGTCTTTTCGTCGACGAAGGCAATTGCACCACCACGCTTTACTATCTCCTCGACAGATGTCCACCTAGATTCACTTATCGCCCTCCTATCCATTATCATCTTTATCAGCTCATTTCCGTCCTTGGGAAGCCTAGATGCATCACCTACGTTATATCCAAGCTCCTTCAGTTTATGGAGTAGCTTAGCTATCGACTCTGGAGAATCGAGTCCTATCGTAGCCCCTACATTAGCCTCCAATCCTTCACACGCTGGGTTTATGAGGATTATCGCTATTCTCCTTTCACTAGGAGGCTTTTGCCTTAGCTCTATCCACTTCTTCACTCTCCTTGCGATGTACCCTGCATGGGGTCTATAGGTTTCGTATCTTTTCACGCCGTCGCTGCCCATTCTCGCTCCTGCGATGAATATGGGCTCTATTGCTCCATCCACCTCGGGCATGACCACTGCAAAGACCTGCATGAGATAGTCAACGCCATGAGGGCTGGCCAACCATTCGTCGACGCTTTGGTAATAAGAGAGAACTAAATTTATTATGGGCACGTTAATTTCTTTAAGGAGTTTCACTCCTTCTACGCTTGCGAACCTTCTCTTTTCCCACTCTCCATGATCCAATAAGAAGAAGAATGTTGTGTTTATCAATAGGTCTATGACTGGTTTTCCTCCTTTCATGAAAAACTTCCTTATCGAATCCTCTTTAGACGGGGCTCCTGTTGTGGCATCTCTAAAGCCCTGAGTAAACACAGGGATCACACTTATTCCCTCTCTTTCTATGGAGTCTATGAGGTCGTTAATGAACTGAAGATCGCTATAGAGCCAAGAGTTTCTGTAGAAGAGGATCCCAACAACTGGCTTATTCAACTTATATGCTTGAAGGTAACTTTCTAAGTCGTTAAAGACTCCAAGCCTTGGGTGATATATACCATCCCATGGAACATTCTCGACAGGTTCCACATCTACAGAGAGCCCAAGCTCTCTCAGAATCAAATGAATTAAGTTTTTGAAGTTCCTCTCTCCCCCTATTTTGAAATATTTTTCTATTTTGGAGAGAATTACAAGAGGACCTCTTGAGAGATGTAAGTAGTGACTAAATAGTGGTGCTATGATCCTAGCTTTACTTCTTTTTAAAGCATCCTCGACGCTCTCAGAAAGTTCATGCGTATACAGAAGGATAGCATCTGACTCTTCTATCTCTTTTATGTATGGAGAAAGATCGAATAGTTCGCTGTTTATCGCAAAATATTCGAATTGGTGTTCTTTAGACTCGTCATCCAAGACTTTTGAAAGAAGAGGTAACATGCTCGCTCCATGCCCGATGATGAAGAAAAGTCTCACTTTACCACCTCCCAAGGGATTCTTGGGGGATTACAAGCCTCACATCACCATGATACACTATCTCTATGTCCACTCCATAAACTGCCTTAATGTTCTCTCTCGTGACCACGCTATTGGGATCACCATAGGCTACCACCCTTCCACGACTCATAAGGACTATAACATCAGAAAAGAGACAAGCTAAATTGGGATCATGAAGGCTCATTATTATAGCGATATCTCTTTTCTTGGCCACTTCTTTAACAATTCTCAATACCCTAAACTGGTTCCTGAAGTCCAAGTGAGCCGTCGGCTCATCTAATAGGATGACTCTCGGGTCTTGAGCCAAAGCCCTCGCTATTAGGACTAATTGCTTCTCTCCGCCGCTTATCTCCGTGTATGGGCGGTCCTTTAAGTGATGTAGTCCAACCAATTTAAGCGCTTCTTCGGCTTTGGCAACGTCGGCCTTAGAAGGCCTCTGGAAGACGCCTAAATAAGGAGTCCTGCCCATGAGGACCACGTCCAGTACTGTGTAGGGGAATGTGGGGCTGTGCGACTGCGGTACGTAGCCCATGAGCTTTGCCCTCTCGTCCTCCCTCATCTTCAACACGTCCTTGCCGTCCACGTAAACGCAACTGGTCCTCGGCTTCAGGAGCGCGTTTATGCACTTCAGCAAAGTGGTCTTGCCAGAGCCGTTGGGCCCAAGTAAAGTGACCACGCTCCCTCCCCACACCTTCAGGCTTATCCCCTTTAGCTCAAAGCCGTGCCTGTAGGAGAAGGATAAGTTCTCGACGACTACTCTCTCCACGCCCTCGCACCCCCTCTCTTCAAGAGGTAGAGGAAGAAAGGCGCCCCTCCTATGGTTGTGAGGACGCCCACCGGGAGCTCGTAGGTGGTCAAACACCGAGCCGCGTCGTCTGCCAGTAGCAGAAGGGCAGAGCCTATGCAGGCCGACGCCGGTATCACGACCCTGTTGTCGGGGGACTTCAAGTACATCCTGGCCATGTGGGGGACCATGAGCCCCACCCACCCTATTATCCCGGCCACTGACGTGAAGGAGGAGACCATTAACGTAGCAAAGAGCAACACCACGAACCTCTCCCTCTCCACGTTAATTCCGAGAGATCTCGCCTCCTCGTCCCCCAATGTGAGCACGTTGAGCCTCCACCTCATCAAGAAGAGGGCTACGAACCCGACCAAGATCGTGGAGGCTATTGTCGTGACGTTTCTCCAACCAGTCACCGCGAGGCCCCCCATGAGCCACATCACGATCCCCCCCAGCTGGTGAGGGTCAGCGAAGAACTTTACCAACGATAGAGCGGCGCTAAAGAGGGACGACACTATCACGCCAGCTAAGACGAGGGAGACGATAGGGGTTCCGCCCCTGGTCTTAGCTATGGAGTACGTGAGGAAGAAGGCGAGGATACCGAAGACGAAGGCCGATAGCTGAATGCCAAGCACGTGTGGAAAGACTGCTATTGCCAGCGCGGCTCCGAACCCAGCTCCCGCACTGATGCCGAGTATGTAGCTGTCTACGAGGGGGTTCCTGAAGATCGTCTGGAGAGAGGCCCCCGAGACTGAGAGGGCTAGTCCTCCAAGCAAGGCCAAGGCTATCCTAGGGAGCCTGATGTCAAAGACTATCGTCTCATAGACAGCGGGCCAAGGTGAGTGGGTATGGGGGGACATGAGCTTCATGAATATCATCTGGAGGATTGTCTCAGGCGGGATATAGTAAGCACCAATAAAAAGGAAAAAAAAGATGTTATGAAAGGAAGAGCTACCATTGCGAAGAAAGTCCTTTTCATAGTTCATCCTCCATAGTACGGTTCAAGGGATATACCAAAGACCTTCTTGGTGAACTCCTTGTAGAACTCATCGAAATTTATGTCTTTGAAGAGCTCTGGATATGCCTTGGTTGCGTAGTAGAGGGACAATAGCGCGAAGTCAGGAGACCATGACGACATTAAGGGGGGCTGATAAACTCTTCGATTTTTAACCGCATTTATTCCTTGCCATGCAGGATCCTTGTAAATATCTTCAGCTGTACATCTACACCAAGGCCTAGGCGCAAGAAATATGATGTCAGGGTTCCATTGTGCTATCGTCTCTAATGTAACGCCACCATAACCAGGAGGAGGCATTCTTCCTTTTGTAACGTCCACCAGCCCGGCAGGTTCAAAAGCCTGAGAAACTGTCGTTCCCCAACCCCATACATAGGGGGATCCTCGGTATAGGGGACTGTATAGGTAAAGGGCTCTTAACCTCTGATCCTCAGGTATACCTTTAGTCCTATTTCTTACAAAATCAACCACGTAGTCAATTAACGATACGAGTTCCTTTGCTTTTTCCTCCCTCCCAAATATTGTACCCAAGAGTAGGAAGGTCTCTTTAATTCCGGTCAAGTTCCTTGGATGTATTGCTACCACGGGTATTCCAACGGACTCTATCTTCTCTATGACGTCCGGATAGCCATCCCAAGTTATCACAACATCCGGCTTCAAAGCTAATAACATCTCTATGTTAACAGAGGAGGCCATACCACCGCTGGATACGCTTGGTATGTCCCTTATATTTGGAACCACTTTTTGCATTATCCAGTCGCTCTTCGCGCCATCATGGATCCCAACGACTTTGTCAAACGCCCCGAGTGGGGCAACAAAGCTATAGCCCATGAGAACGGCAGCTCTTTCCACGGGATATCGCAGGGTCACCTCTTTTCCACGCACGTCTTTTACTGTAACGTACTTCCTCACATGGTAAAACTTCATAAGCAGGTCATTGGCCTCCTTTCTCCAATCCAGGTCTTTGAAGTAATTCGGCTGAATGATCTTTGCCAGTTGTATGTAGCCTATAAGCAGTCTCGGACTCAAATCAATGAATGCTCCTTCATCCTTTGACCCAGCTAGAACTCCGTGCACTCCTTTTAATGAATGCAACGCTGTTGTATTCTCGAGAATGCTCTTAAGAGATTGTATTGATTTGTCCACTATCTCTTTATCAGTAGAAATGACTATTATTATTTCGGGGTTCCAGCTCAAAGCAACTCTAATATCAACTCCTGGTCGTACCTGTCTAGAAGCATTCCTGAGAACTATGTTTATACCACCCACGTCTTCAACGAGCTTATTCCAAAAGCTATTAGCACATAAGCTTACAAGGTTCCCCTCTACAGAGCTTAACACTAAGACTTTCGGCTTTTCTCCCTCGGGTATCATTGACACAATACTCTTCACCCTATCGAACTTATTGGTTAAATAGCCTACAACCTCTTCCGCTTTGGTCGAGGCGTTGAGGATCGTTCCGATAATCCTTATCGCTTTAAGCAGATCGTTAAAGTCTTGACAAAACATCCTTATTACTGGTATTCCCCGGCTCTCTAAGCCCTTTATTACGTCCTCGGCTCTACCGTAGCCCGTGTCCGTTATGACGACATCTGGTTCAAGAGCTACGATTCTCTCTAAGTCCACTCCTGAGAATAAGTCACCTACGATAGCCTTGCTCTTTATGTGGCTAGGAATCCAAACGGAGTGCTCCACATCTTTTGATACTCCAACCACCTTATCATCTGCTCCTAGTAAGCACACTACTTCAGCCCAATGGCTTTGTAAAACCACGACTCTGCTCACGGGGGCTGGGACGTTGACAATCCTTCCTGTCATGTCCGTTATTGGGACATACTTAGGTTTAACGGGTCCGCTAGGCAATAGCATAGGCCAACAAAACTGCCATAAAAAGATGCAAAATATTGCAAGAGCTACTAGCAATATCGTCCAGAATCTCATCGAGCTTGATTTAGCTCTCTTTGCTATCGCCAATCCTCCCTGGATGGTTTATCCAGCCTGTCACTTATTAATCGTTAAGTTAATTTAAAAAGGTTTGCGGTTAAAGAAGTAACAATGTGACAACTTAAGCTCACCTCTAGGTCGTTGGACCTAGTAACTTAACATATTGTGCCCGATATCCTAGGTTGCCAAGGCCTAGATGGTTGTAGTATGGTGTGAAGAGCTTTATGAGAAGGTCCCAGCGGAACATAGACCTCCTGAACTCCTCACTCCTATTGAAAGCTCAACTTTTATATATTTTCATGTTGCTTCTGCTATGTCAGATGATCCAAAGGCCCCTTAAGCACCACAAAAGTCAAGAGAGCAATCCTCATGCAACTTGATGTCGAGTTGATCTTGAAGTTGACGTCCAAAGGTCGAGAGTGGTTCACTTAACAGCAAAAGCGTTATGGAGTTGTGAAGAAAAAGAGCACATCTCCTTAAGCAATGAGGAATGAACGAGTAGCCGAACTTGACCTCGATAATCATGAAGAGAACACTCCCGGAAAACAGTAGAGTAATAATAGACCCATGCTGTCCCTCTGGATATCATGAAACGGTAAACATCGTCTCTGATGGTGATGCCTTTACTGCGGTTATTATTAAGTAAAAATACTTTATATCACGCGCAGTATGTAGTAATCCCCGTGGCTTTCTACTGAGACTTTTTGATACTTCACTTCCTCTTTGTGAAGGGGACTGTTAATCACCACCGTGTGGTACTCTCCTCTCTCGCCCAGCGGATCCATGCCAATTGCCTTGCAACTTTTAGCTAGTTCTGTGACGTTGTCTCTGTCCACCTCGACGCCCAACCACCTCTCCAAGCCCTTCTTGCAACCTATCACTAAGGCCCTCAAGCCCCTCTCAAACTCCTTGTACAGGAGCTCTTCTGGGTCCTCCCCCCAAAGAGGCTCTATGAGGGTCACGCCCGCGTTCCTCGCTACTTCCTCCATGTACTTTAGATGGTCCTCCACATACACGTCTCCAGCGACTATCTCTGAGGCCCCTAATTTCTTGATAAGCTCCACGGTCTCCTCCTTCTCGTGGCCCTTCCTTAGGTGCTTTATCAGTACTGGCACGCCAGCTTTTAGGTGGGTCTCGACTAACTTGCCAATGTTGACGAGGTGTGGGCTGGGCCTGGGGAACTCGTAAGAGAACGACAACGCTAAGTCTACTCTGCCCACCTCCATCAGGGCGTAGAACGACTCCTTGCCCCCTGAGCTAAAGAGAGCTTTTAAGCTCTTCATAGTATGAAAGATGAGGAAGTTTGCACCTATAAACGTTTCGTAACACTTCGGGACTCGGCAACTTAACGTGTGGCACTGACGTCCTAGGTTGCTAAGTCTCTTTGGCATTTATACTTGAAGAAGCCCTAGCGATAATAAAAAGAGTCCACATGGACAATGAATTCTAGTCAAGTCTATTTTAAATTCTGATAAAAGAACATTTCAGGCGAGAACTCCAATCGACCTCGAATAGAAGGTTAATAGCTTAAGCGCCTAAGTTCTTAAGCCTCCAAGCGCATAACATGAAGAACAAAATTCCGAAGCCCAAAAGGGCTACTTGAGAAGACCATGGCAATGGTTGTCCCAAGACTATCGACCTTAGGTTTTGGCTAACATGTGTTAGTGGTGAGAGGTAGAGGATGGTTCTAATAGGCTCTGAAATGCTTTCAGGCGGAAAGAAGGTTCCGCTAAGAAAGGACATCGGAGCCATGACGAAGATGTTGAAGGTATGCAAATCCTCATGGGATTTAACGGTAAGAGCAACAAAAACCCCGAAGAATGCGAAAACGAGACATGAAATAAGTAGTGAAAGCAAGAACAAGAGCGCATGCAGAGGAGGTTGCAAGTTTGTCCTGAACTTCGTGGACAAGAGCAGGCCAGCAACAGTCATGGTTAAAGAACTCATCAACCCACGAACTACCCCAGAAGAAGCCTTGCCCACGATTATGGCTGACCTGCTTATTGGAGCTATAAGTAGTTCGTCGAAGCACTTATAGTAAAGTCGATCTATATGGAGTTTCGTGCTAGCCCCATTATAGCTGTCCATCATAGATGTTAACGCAATTATTCCAGGCACCACGAAGTCTAAGTAGTTTTGACCTTCTATGACTATACTTCTACCTAGGCCGTAGCCGAACACTAAGAGATAGAGGAGTGGGTATATTAGACTAGAAGCAATAATTCGGGCCACGTTACGTTTCAGCAACCTTAAGTCGGCCCAGAATACTGAATAGACGTCAGCAAAGAAGCTCATTCCTCTCCTATCCTCCTTCCGGTCAATTCTATGAAAACGTCCTCCAAGTTCGATTCTCGGACAACGATTGCCTTAAGGTTATTTGGAAGACCTTGAATGTATTTTGTCGCTTCCTCTCTACTTGGAAAATAATGATAAGAAACTTTCCCATTATTAGCCATTGTTACCACGGTACATAGGCCCACCTTGCTTCGGAGTTCCATTGGATTACCAAGAGCTATTAGGCTACCTCCATTAATTATGCCAACTCTGTGGCAGAGGGCCTCGGCCTCCTCGATGTAATGAGTCGTTAAGAAGATCGTTACACCATCGGCATTCAGCTGCCTTATGAGGTCCCACATGCGCCTTCGAGCATGAGCATCTAAGCCTGCTGTGGGCTCATCTAAGAATAGAACTCTTGGCTCATGAATTAACGCACATGCTATCGCGGCTCTTTTTTGAAGCCCGCCAGAAAGCTCGTCGACTAGCCTATTAGCATGTTCTGAGAGCCCTGTATATTCAAGAAGTTCGCTTATGCGCTTTTTGCGTTCAACGAGTGGTAATTTGTGCAAACGAGCCCGGAGCTCCATATTCTCTTTAACGGTTAAGCTCCTGTCAAGGCTCAAGTGCTGTTGTACTACGCCTATGGTCTTTCTGACCTCGGCAGGTTCCTCGACAACGTCGAAGCCCATAACCCAAGCCCTTCCAGAAGTAGGCTTGGCGAGTGTAGTTAAAATGCGAATTGTGGTAGTTTTCCCAGCTCCGTTTGGACCTAAAAAGCCAAAGAGATCCCCAGCATAGACCTTCAGGTTTAAGTTTTTGACGGCTGTTATCGAGCCATACTTCTTACAAAGATCCTCAGTCGCTATGGCCTCGTTCAACATAAGGACTCCTCTCTTTTCCAAAACTGGTTTTAATGATAATCATCCCCTACTTTTATTCTTTCTTACATCATCATCCTTTTCTCCTCTTTTTTCTTTAATTAAAAATGCTTCGCGTTGAATCTTATGATTATGAACACTGCAACAGCGGTAATTTCCTGCATGACCGTTCCTAACTCTATAATCTGCCGAGTCGCTCAATGAAGCCCTTAATGGGCTTACCAGAGAAACGCTTAAAAAGTTAGGTAGGTTGGATAATTTATCCAAGGGTTCAGAATGCACTTGATGGACGGAATACTCCCGCCTCTGTGGATCGTTGTGTGGTTTTTTGCTGCGATGCCATTCATAGCCGTCGGCTTAGCAAAGATTGCGAAGAAGCGTAAAGAGGATCCCGCCTACATGCCGATGTTGGCCCTAATGGGCGCCACAATATTCATACTCTCGGTATGGCATATACCAGTCGCCGTGACCGGGTCGTGCTCACATCCATGTGGAGTAGCCCTTTCGGCAATCTTAGTAGGGCCTTTTGAGAGCTCAGTCCTCGCCTTGATAGCCCTATTCTTCCAAATGTTCTTGGCTCATGGCGGTCTCACGACTCTTGGCGCCAACGTATTCTCCATGGGCATCGTCGGTGGCTTTCTAGGTTATGCCACGTACTCGGCCTTGAAGAGGTTTCACACCCCGCTCTGGGTATCGGCAGGGCTCGCGGGCCTCATCGGCGACTTAGCGACCTATGTGACGACAGCGCTTCAGGTTGCCCTAGCGCTTCACCCGGAGAATTGGGCGTTTTACTGGGAGGTATTTTCGTTGGCCTTTTTGCCTACCCAAGTACCTCTAGCCATACTGGAGGCAGCCTTAACGGCTATGGTCGTTAGGTTCGTTGCACTGAGAAAGCCAGAAATACTTGGGATGTGAGTTGAGATGGACAGGTTCACGAAGTACGCGCTCTTAGTAATGGTGATGGCGGTTGCGCTCATGCTCCTCTCGACCTACCTCGGCGTCTACCTCTTCGGCGGGACGATGGAGACGAAGTACGTGAAGGTCATCGAAGATGAAGCAGAAAGGCTGGGGGTGAAGTACAGTCACTTGATAGAGCTTAGAGGGGAGGGCGAGTATGTGGCGTTCTCAATAGCAGGGGCTGTGAGCGGCTTCATCATAGGGTACTTGATACCTTCGATTTTTGGGACGAGGCGAGGTGAGGCAGATGGTTGAGTGGCTCAGCGGTGATCCGCTGGTCGGGGTGCTTACAACGATATTCTTCTTCACTTTTCTGCTGATCGGGAGGAGCGTGAGGCTTAGGCAGATGAGGCGTCGAAAATAAATGCACGAGGCATACTTCGGCTTTGCTGACCTAGAGGCTCGTTCGACAGCGGAGAAGCTGGATGCTAGGGTCAAGATAATATGTGTAGTCACTGCGCTTTCACTGGTCTCCGTATCGACTCACTGGCAATCGCCCATGATAGTTTTTGCTTTATGCTTTGTCTTGGCCTACTACAGCAAAGTGCCTTTGAAGCTCTACTTCCGAAGAATGATTCACCCGATATCCGTGATCGTGCTGGTCTCTGCTTTGCAACTGTTCACATATGGCTCAACAATAGCGGTTACGATCCCCTTCTCATCGGTTCCCATATATCTTGAGGGCTTGCAACTTGGTCTACTAATCTTCGCTAAGTGTGCAGCGGCTATAGCGATTCTCAACTTGTTGCTCTGCACTTCTTCGATGCTGGAGATAATCAGTGCGCTGAAATGGCTTCACGTGCCGTCCACCCTCTTGGACCTAGCTTTGCTGACCCTCCGCTACGTCTTCGTGATCGCGGAGGAGGCTCACAAAATTTACAAAGCTCAAGAGTCGCGATGCGGCTACTCTAAGTCGTTAGGCCTCCTCAAGAAGCTCAGGAACTATGGGACACTCTTTGGGATGTTGTTTGTGCGATCTTATGACAGGGCTTTGGCAATAGGCAGGGCGATGGTCTCAAGGGGTTACGGCGGAAGGGGAGGGCTCTTTGCTCTCTACTCGAAACCACTTCCTGCTAAGCAGGTAGCTTATGGACTAAGCTTATTATTGGCTCTCGTATTCTTAGTCGTTGTTGACTGGCTAGCTCTCTAATACGCTTTAATGCAAAGGGATGTCGAATGCCCAAGGCCATTGAGACGATAGACCTGACATACGTCTACCCAGACGGGACTGTGGCTTTAGAGAGTGTGAACTTCGCGGTCGAGAGAGGCGAGAAGGTGGTTCTGTTGGGGGCCAATGGAGCTGGAAAGTCCACGCTCCTTTACCACTTCAACGGGCTTTTGACGCCGACAAAGGGCAAGGTCTACGTCTTGGGCAGAGAAGTCTCCAAGGCCAATCTAGACTTTGTAAGGCAGAAGGTGGGTTTAGTGTTCCAGAACCCAGACGACCAGCTCTTCGCACCGACAGTGTTTCATGACATAGCCTTCGGTCCCAGAAATATTGGACTGTCAGAGGACGAGGTCAAAGAGAGGGTTAAATGGGCTATAGAGGTCATGGGGCTCAAGGGCTTGGAAAACAAACCGCCTCACATGCTGAGCCACGGTCAAAAGAAAAGAGCGGCTATAGCTGGCGTACTTGCTATGAAGCCCGAGATAATTGCGCTAGATGAGCCCACGGCCGGCCTTGATCCAAGGACTGCTCATAACTTGTTGGACCTGCTTATCGGGTTAAATGAGGAGTACGGCATAACGCTAATTATTGCAACTCACGACGTCGACATAGTCCCTCTCTTCTCGGACAGGGTCTACGTCTTAGGATCTGGAAGAATTTACTTACAGGGACGGCCCGCCGAGGTCTTTTCGAACGTGGAGGCCATCAGAAACATTGGACTTCGTCTCCCGAGGATTGCTCACCTATTCGAGGTCCTGAAGGCAAAGGATGGCCTCCCAGTCCGCAACGACTTACCGCTAACGATAGGTGAGGCCAGAAGAGAGATACGTAGACTTCTTAGTGAGAAGATCCTACGGGTCCTCTGCTAATAAGGGATTAAGCGCTGTTTGACAGTGTAGCGAGGAATTGGTCTGCTCTCACAAAATTTTATAACCCCTCGATGTGACGATCCATCTGTCCACTATGCGTGTCTTTGAGTTGCCAACAATTATCGTCGTGACCATGTCAATTTCGTGGTCTAGCATGTCCTTGAGCCTCGTTATTACCTTTTGCTCGCCCTTTCTACTAGCGTTTCGGACTATCCCGACTGGGGTGCTGGGATCCCTACACTCGAGCAGTATTTTGTATGCCTTTAGGAGTGGCTCTCTTCGGTTTTTGCTTTGCGGATTGTAAAGGACTATGACGAAGTCCGCCATCGCGGCAGCTTTCAGCCTCTTCTCGATCTCATCCCACGGCGTCAAAAGATCACTCAAACTTATTACCGCGAAATCACCCACTATCGGCGCGCCAATGATCGCTGCTGCAGCCGTCGCGGCAGTAACGCCGGGAACTATCTCTATCGGCACCTTTGCCCGCATCCTCTCGGCGACCTCTAAGACTACTCCAGCCATGCCGTAAACGCCAGGATCTCCGCCACTGACGACTACTACGTACTTGCCATCCAATGCCCTTTTGATGGCCAGCTCAGCTCTCTCGACCTCCTTGCCCATTTCATTAGCTATGACCTCGGCAGTAGGTCTTATCAGCGAGCGCACGAGGTCAACGTACTTCAAGTACCCAACCACTACGTCGGCTCTTTCTATTTCGCTCTTGGCCTTTATGGTCATGTGCTCAAGGGATCCTGGACCTATACCGACTACGACTACTCGGCCTCGGCCACCGCAACAGTCACGCCATTCATCTTCACCTTCCTTAAAATTAACCTCCCCTTTCCCCCTATCGCTATTAGGGCCGCTCTCTCGCACACCCCTCCGACCCCTATATTCTCTTTAACCACATCGGAGTCAGGCGACAAATCTGGGTGGTTGAAGCTTTTAAGCTCCTCAATGCTTATGAATTGTATTGGAGTGCCAAGCTTATCTGCGACGTTGATAAGCTCTGGAGAGCTCTTCTTAGTTTCGACGGTAGCTATTTTCTCCACAAGGAATAGGGGAACACCTATCGCTCTCAACGCGCTAGTGACAGCCCTGCAAACATCTTCGGCTTTTACGTTCTTCCTAGCCCCGATACCCACAGCTATTCTCTTCGGCCTTAAAAGGGCTACGGGCTTAAAAAGCCCTTTCAAGGCCCTCAAGACTTCTTCGTCCACCTTTCTAGTAATTAGGGCCCCGCCCTCAAAGTCCCTTAGAATGTTTAGTAAGTCCTGGATACCCTCAGCGGCTATGATCTCGTATCCATAGATCCTTCGTGGAAGCGCGTTTGGTCTGCCGATGTAAACTATGACCACTTTCCCATCGTTGACAATCAGCGAATTAAGCTCCTTAAGGACTTCTGGGTTCAGTATGTCACATCGCAACTTCTTAGCCAAATCCTCAACACTCTTCCTGCCAATAGCTTCAGTGGCCGTTGTTATGACGGGAACTGCGCCAATGCCATCAGCTATGAGCCTAGTGAGAAAGTTCGCCTTACCGTGATGCCCAGATATGAGGCTTATTACGAAGCGGCCGACCACATCGACGCACACTACTGCTGGATCGCTGAACTTGCTCTTGAGGAGAGGGGCCACAGCTCTTATAATTATTCCAGTCGCGGCGACCGCCACTATGGCGTTGAACTTGGAGAACAGCTCTTTAACCCCCTCGAGAAAAGTCGGTCTCAGAGGTAAGACCTCATCGGAGGCATACTTCTCAGGGGCGAAGAGCTTGCAACTCAGTCCAGCTTTTTCTAAGGCTTCCTTAACCTTGAAGGCGGTTCCTCGCCCCCTCTTCGTTACGTATACTACAGCAATGCCTCTTTCAAACATCTGCTTTACCTCTTCTAAACGCGTGCGCGAAGCTGGCATCGTAGAGCTTGCTCCGATTATAACTCTTAGGTTCCAAGACCTCTCCCACAATTATTATGGCAGTGCTTTTCACGCCCTCGGCCTCGACCTTTTCAGCTATGTCCCTCAGCGTGCCTCTGATGATCTTCTGCTCGGGCCAAGAGGCTTTGTAGACAACGGCTATTGGCGTGTCCTCTGAATAGCCTCCGAGCCTGAGCCTCTCTACGACTTTCCTCACCATATGCACCCCAAGGAAGATTATCATAGTGGCTTTATGTCCGGCCAACTTGGTGAGGTCGTCGGCTTCTGTTACGGGCGTCCTGCCCTCAGGTCTAGTTATTATGACAGTCTGGCTAACACCTGGCAATGTTAATTCGAGTTTCAAGCTAGCGGCTGCTGCCTGGAAGCTGCTCACACCCGGAATGACCTCGTATTCTACGCCCATCTTACCCAATAGGTCCATTTGTTCCTTCAAAGCACTATAGAGGCTTGGATCTCCGTCGTGCAACCTCACAACCGTCTTGCCCTCGCGTGCAGCCTCGGCAAGCGCTTGAACTATCTCCTCCAAGCTCATTTTCGAGCTATCCAATAATTTCGCGCCCTTTTTCACGTATTTGAAGACCTCGGGGTTTAATAGAGAGCCAGTGTAGATAACGACGTCGGCTTCCTCTAGGATCTTCTTCCCTTTGAGGGTTATTAGCTCAGGATCCCCTGGCCCAGCGCCGACGAAGTACACCTTCCCTCTGCTCATCCCTAACATCGCCTCACTATGACTGTTGACAGGTAGGACCTCTCTGTCAATTCTTGGAGGTCGTGAAGCCTCATCACTTTAACTTCCTCTGACGGGCCTCCGACGTTACGAACCACTACAACTCTGGAGTCCTCTTTAAATCCGCCTCCCTTGAGGGCCTCACATAGGCCCTTGGCGTTTTTGATGCCCTTTAAGAGGATCACCGTGTCGGCTTGGTTAGCCAATGACTCAAGCCTCTCGAGGTTTGAGGTTGCAGGGACTATCACAATTACGTCTTCGGCTTCCGCTATAGGCGTTCTAGATGCCGCTGCACATGCCGAAATCGACGTAACGCCTGGGATAACCTCCACATAGACGTTTGGAAGTTTTTCCAAAACTTTTCTGTATGTATAAATGAACGTGCTATAGAACAGAGGGTCTCCAAGAGTTATGAACGCGACGTCCTTGCGGTCTCTAAGTCTTGAGACTATTATCTCGACGTTCTTCTCTAAAGCCATCTCTCGAAGTTTGCTATCTCTGACCATTGGGTAGACGAGTTCGACGAGTTCCTGCCCTTCGTTCGGTAACTGTATTGCCCTTCTTACAACCCTTAGGGCTAGGCTGGACCTCTTGGCGTTTGCCTTAGGAGCGCATATCACGTCAACGGTCGTGAGCACCTTGAGGGCCTTAAGGGTTATCAGCTCTGGGTCTCCCGGCCCGACGCCCACTCCAAAAAACCTTCCAAGCAAGCCTTTTTCACCCAAACTTCGTAGCCGATATTATCGTCACGGGGTTCCTAGCCATCATCATCACGCGACCCCCCACGAATCTCCCCTTGGCTACGAAGACCATAACCACATCTATCTCTCTAAAGCCTAGTCTCTCGAGCTCGCGCAGGGCCTCGTAAGCCGTGTCCAATGTTATGGCGTTAATGACTATGCGACCTCCCTCTTTAAGCTTCTCTTTAGAAGTCTTGAGCACTTCCTTCAGGAACGAGCTCCCCCCCACTATTATCGCGTCCATGGTCGGTAGATCTCGCATTACCTCAGGGGCCCTTCCTAGAATAACTTCGACTCTGTCTTGAACGTTGAACTTCTTCACATTCTCTTTCGTAACTTTCACAGCTTCTTCATTCTCATCTATGGCAAAGACCCTTCCAGAAGGACCTACTTGTAAAGCGATTTCGACGGTTATGCTTCCAGTGCCGCAACCCACGTCGGTGACTCGAAAGCCCTCCTTGACCCTCGCTTTCGAGACCGTTAGAACCCTTATCTCCTCCTTAGTCGGCCCTGGGACCTCCTCGGCCGTCATGAAGAGCTCGTCAGGTACGCCGGGCGTCTTATAAGTCCACATGAACTCACGACCTCTCCTTTGGCTTTATGACGATGACGCATAGACTTCCTACATCGAGCTCTAGAGCCTCCTCCAACTCACACTCGATGATCCTTTCCTCCTCGAGAGTTAGATTCTCACACACGAAAACGCGCACTCGCCTGTTGAAGCCATTGTCGATGAGGAACTTGGCTATGTCCCGGAGCTTAAAGACCCTCGGCTCAGGGAGAACCATGGCCGTCCTCCCTGCGCTAAGCCCTTTTACTAGCTCGCTCTTTTTCTTCTCGTCTACTCCATCATGAAAGCTCACCAAGACTGCCTCGTCCCAGCTTATCTTAAGACGAGCCGCGCACACTTGAATGGAGCTTATACCGGGGATCACTTCGAAGTCCACGTCATCGGTTAACCTGGCGAACGTCTTGAGCAGTCCTGCAAAGCAAGGATCGCCAGTGGAAAGCAAAACGACGCGCATGCCCTCCCTTGCGCACTTTACAGCGTAATTGATGGCATCCTTTACGTTCTTGGCGGTTAACACGATAGTCTCTCCGGTTAAGTCCTCCTTAAATAGCTCTAAGACCCTCTCGGCGCCTATGACTACTTGGGCCCCTCGCACGACCCTCTTAGCTATGGGGGTGACGTAGTCCAGCGAACCGGGACCAGCTCCGACTATGTAGACTTTAGTCATTTTTCTGCTCACTCAACCTCCTGCTTGCCCTAAAACCTCTCCATTTTGAGAAACTATTATTACGGTTACTTCCGCTTTTCCCTTGACCTTTTCGATGCAGCGATGGCGAATCCTTTCGGCTATCTTGGTAAAGGTTTGCCTCAAAAGCCCAGCATCTTTTAAGAGGGTCACCGCCTCCTCGGTCGTGTTGCACCGCAATATCTTCTCGACAAGTGAAGGGCTTGCGCCTACTAAAGCTGCGTAGGCTGCTATGACCTCCATTCTTACATCGGCGACTTTGTGGTGGGTATTGAACACCCCCGCTGCCAGCTTGACGAGCTTGCCAGCATGTCCTAGGAGGACTACGTCACTAACCTTCCTTTCGACGCACTTTTCGAGCATGTACCCTACGAAGTCTCCTGTCTGGATTATGGCGTCCTCGGGCGCCTTCAATAACTCTCTAGCGATCCTAGCGCCTATATTCCCAGGAACTAAGAAGAGACGTCGATGCCCACTGGCTAAGGCCACATCGATCTGAGATACAAGTGATCGCTTGTAAGCCCTTAACGAATAGGGCTTGACGATGCCCGTAGTCCCAAGGATGGATATGCCGCCCACAATTCCCAGCTTAGGGTTCCAAGTCTTCTCAGCTATCTCAGCGCCTCGAGGGACCTCTATCACTACTTCGACCCCCTTGCCGGGGGGCAAGGCCTCCTTCACGGCTTCCTCTATCATCATCCTTGGAACAGGATTTATTGCTGCCTCCCCTACGGGGACCGGCAAGCCAGGCTTCGTTACAACGCCCACACCTTTTCCGCCCTTTACGATTATGCTTGGACCTTCCAACAACCTGACTATAGCACATATCTCTATGCCGTTTGTAACGTCCATGACGTCGTCGCCTGCATCCTTTATAACGCAGGCCATGGCCTTCTCAGCACTTATTTTCCGGCACTCTTTGACCGCTACCTCCAGACGCAAGCCAATGGGCGTCGGGATCCCGACGTACTTCACCGGTCTGTCAAGTAGAGCCAATAACGCTGCTTTGGCCGCTGCGGCGGCGCAGGCGCCAGTAGAGATGCCATACTTTAAGAACCTCACTTCGAAGCCCTCCCGCTCGAATTCTCTGCCAGCGCTAGCAGGGCGTTAAATATGGCCACGGCAATCGGGCTCCCGCCCTTAGGACCCCTAACGGTTATGTATGGCACGTCAAGCCTCATAACTGCTTCCTTTGCTTCCACGGAGTTTACGAAGCCTACAGGAGTTGCTATGATGAGGGCGGGTCTGGCCTCTCCTCTTTCAACAGCTCTCACGAGCTCGAAGGTCGCTGTTGGCGAGTTTCCAATAGCTACGATGGCCCCGCTTACTATGCCGTCGGCAATCGCTAGACGCATTGCGGCCGCCGTCCTCGTTACGCCTAGTTCAGAGGCCAGCCTTGAGGCTCGAGCATCATCGATGTAACATAGGACCCTCCCACCGAACTTGTGAAGTCTCGTGCTGTTTATCCCGGACGCGACCATTTTCACGTCGGTTAAAACGTTAGCCCCGGATTTTACGGCCCTAATCCCGGTCTCAATAGCATCATCGCTTATAACTACGAGATTTGCGAGATTAGGATCGGCCGTTGCGTGTACGACACGCTCGATAATTCTTGCTTTCTCTTCAGAAAGGCCTTCGAAGACACCTTTAAGCATACTTCTGATAATTCTCAAGCTCTCCTCAAATATAGAAGTCGAGTCAGGGCCATCCTCTTCGTGAACGCTCTTTTGATGCCCATCGACTTCACTCCACTTCAGCAGGCTCACGTCCTTAACTCCGAAGAGCTTGACGGCTCCTTCTACCAACCCCTCGTCGCCCTCTAGCATCGCCGTCTTGAGGTTCTCCACGACTGACAACAGGGTCTTTTTCAGGATGGCGCTGGTCAGGTTGTCAATTATCTTCCGCTCCCTATCGCTTATTGAACCCAACATGCTAAACGCCTTGGCGAGCTCTTCTTTGCGCACTTCCTCGACCCTCGAGGCTATGCGAGAGATGAGCTCCCTGACGGAGAGCTCCCTGAGCTTCCTGCACAGGAGCTGGAGCTCTTCCTCGATAATCCCCAAGGCCCTCTCCGCACACTTCCTCTTCTCCTTGAGGCTCCTCTCCACTATGGCTCGGAAGTCGTCTATGTCGTAGAGCCTCACGCCCTCTATCTCCTTCACGGACTCTTCGACGTTTCTGGGGTTTGAGATGTCTATTATCAGCAGACCGCCTTTTTCTCGTCGTTTCTCGGCCGCCCTGCATACGACGTCCTTCGTCAAGATGTAGTGAGGGGCGGCTGTGGCGCATATGACGACGTCGGCCTCTAAAAGTGCCTCTTCAAGCTTGTCGAACTTCATGGCCTTACCTCCTATTTCCTCGGCCAGTCTCAAGGCTCTTTCGTACGTCCTATTAGCGACGAAAATGGCATGAGGCCTGTGGCGAGCCAGTGCCTTGGCGACACACGTGCCCATCTCGCCAGCTCCCACGATTAAGATGTTCTTTCCGTCAATGCCTCTTAAGAGTGACTCGGCCAGCTTGACGGCCACGGCCCCGAAGGACGAGGGCCCCCTGTTTATTCCTGTCTCGCTTCTGACGCGCTTGCCAGTGCTCACGGCCCTCCTGAAGACCGTCCTCATGATCGGGCCAGTGGCCTTGAACGATTCGGCCTCGAGGTAGGCGTCCCACACTTGGCCCAAGATTTCGTTCTCGCCCAATATCATGGAGTCCAAGCCAGAGGCCACGCACAACAAGTGCCTAAGGGCCTCGCGATTCAGATCGACCTCAATGGCCTTGAGAGCCTCTTCCTTCATCGCACCAGCTCTCTGGGCCAAGTACTCCCTCGCCCTCTGGGCCAAGCGCTCTCCTCGCTCGCTGACCATGTAGAGCTCCACTCTATTGCATGTCTGGAGGATTACGCACTCGTCGACCTCGCCGAGGCTACGAACCTCTTCATACGCCTCGCTCTTGTCCTTGAATGATATAGCTTCTAGCAATTTGACCTTAGCCTTGTGAAAGGTCACTCTGACGTTAACTATGTCGAAGGTCCGCACGGAGAGGGACATGTTGGATTACACTTAAGGTTTCACACCATACAAATATAAGCCTTGTTATTCAGGGCGGGAGGAGGCCAGCCCCCAGACAGCGCTCGGTTTGCCAATGTGATTTTAAAGATTAAAAAGATTAATAATAGGAGTAAGAGAGTATGAATAAATAGGAAAGAAGAATAGGCCTATAGGGACAAGGCTTCACAACCATTGGGGGGTTCTTTGGGTACAAATGAAACCAGCTCTAGACAACTCGATGAGAATCCTTAAGAGCCCACCTATTGGGGGAAACGTTCTTGCTCGTCGACCTTAAATTGTCTGGAAAGAACGTGATAGTAGTAGGAGGTGGTAGGGTAAGCTACAAGAAGGTTTTGAAGTTCATCAAGGAGGGACCAAAGGTCAGAGTCTTTAGCAAGTCCTTTTCGGCCGAAATGAAGAGGCTCTATAATGAGGGCAAGGTGGAGCTGATAAACTTTGAAATCAAGGACGTTGATGAGTTCATCAAAAGCCTTGACCCGAAACCCCACGTTCTCCTTGTCGCTACCGACGACTCACTACTCAACGCCGAGCTCGCTATGAAGGCGAGGGCCCACGGGTGCATGGTCTACGTAGTCGACAACCCGAATCTAAGCGACTTTACGTTGCCGGCCTTGGCCGAGATCGATGATGTCAAAATCGCCATATCGACTGGTGGGAAGAGCCCGGCCATGGCTAGGGTCCTGCGCAAGAGGGTTGAGAGGATGATCAAGAAGGAGGACCTCCTACAGATCAGGCTTCAGCTCCATGTCAGGGAAGTGCTGAAAAAGACCATCCCGGACCAGAGCATTAGGAAGCACGTAATTTACGAGGTCCTACGAAATAAACGGATCGCAGAGCTCTTAAAGGAGGAGCGCTTTGACGAAGCGTTAGCGGAGGCCCTCACTATAATCGAACGCCATAGATCCGAGGCTATGGAGCTACCTAGGTGATTTAGGTGGCCGGCTTCCCTTTCGTTAGAATGAGGAGACTTCGCAGAACGCCAGCCTTGCGAAGCCTGAACTTCAAGGTCAGAATCCATCCTAGCGACTTGATATACCCAATGTTCGTCGACGAGACGGCTAAATCCCCCGTGCCCATAAACTCCATGCCAGGTTGCTTCCGATACCCACTGGCGAACTTAGTGGACGAGGTTAGGAAGACGCTCGAACTAGGCATTAAGGCCGTGCTCCTCTTCGGAGTGCCCTCCTATAAGGACGAGATGGGCTCTTCGGCCTTCGCGGAGAACGGCATAGTCCAGAGGGCAGTGAGGGTCTTGAAGAGGGAGCTCGGCGACGACTTAGTCATGATGACCGACGTCTGCATGTGTCAGTACACAACTCATGGACACTGCGGCATAGTGAAGGACGGGCACGTCGATAACGACTCAACGTTGGAGGTGCTCAAGAGGATCGCGATAAGCCATGCCCAAGCAGGAGCTGACTTCGTAGCGCCCTCGAGCATGATGGACGGGCAGGTCAGGGCCATAAGGGAGGCCCTCGACGACGCTGGGTTCAAGGACGTTGGGATAATGGCTTACTCGGCAAAGTTTGCCTCGTGCTTCTACGGGCCCTTTAGAGAGGCCGCTGACTCGAGGCCGAGGTTTGGTGACAGAAAGAGCTACCAGATGGGCTATGGGCGACAATCAGAGGCTCTTAGGGAGATGGAGCTTGACGTGATGGAGGGCGCCGACATAATTATGGTCAAGCCGGCGCTGGCCTACTTGGACATAATATGCATAGCGAAGTCGAGGTTCGACGTCCCAATAGCCGCGTACAATGTAAGCGGGGAGTACTCAATGGTCAAGGCCGCAGCTCAGCTCGGCTGGATCGACGAGAGAGCTGCGGTAATCGAGATACTAACGGCGATTAAGCGAGCTGGAGCAGACCTCATAATAACGTACCATGCTAGGGAGGCTGTCTCATGGCTAAGCCAGCTCTAGGATCAAGGTCGAAGGACCTATATGAGAGGGCCAAAAGGGTAATTCCCGGAGGGGTCAACAGCCCAGTCAGGGCCTTCGACCCCTATCCATTTTTTGTCGAGAGGGCCAAGGGCTCTAAGCTGTACGACGTCGACGGACAAGCTTACATCGATTACTGCATGGCCTACGGGGCCCTCATCTTGGGCCACGCTCACGAGATCGTCTTAAGCGCGGTGAGGGCGCAGCTCGACAGGGGGACCCTCTACGGAGCCCCAACCGAGGTCGAAGTAGAGCTCGCAGAGCTCATTCAAAGGCTATACCCGAGCATGGAGATGTTGAGGTTCGTGAACTCGGGTACTGAGGCGACAATGCATGCCGTGAGGGTAGCAAGGGGCTTTACAGGCAGAAAGAAGCTGTTGAAGTTCGAGGGTTGCTTTCACGGATCTCATGACAGCGTCCTAGTCAAAGCTGGTTCAGGGGCCGCGTGGCTGGGCGTACCGAGCTCCTTGGGGGTTCCCGAGGAGACGGCCAAGAATACAATAGTGCTGCCCTTCAATGACTTCGAGGCATTGGAGGAGACCTTTGAAAAGGAGGGCAATGAGATAGCCGCCGTCATCGTTGAGCCCGTTATAGCAAACTCCGGCTTGATTCTGCCGAAGAGGGGATACCTTGACCTTCTTAGGAAGCTGACGAGGGACTATGGTGCAGTCCTGATATTCGACGAGATAGTGACCGGGTTTAGGGTCTCGCTGGGCGGAGCACAAAGGTACTACGACGTGAAGCCAGACATGACCACGCTGGGCAAGATACTCGGAGGTGGCTTCCCGATAGCCGTCTTTGGTGGGAGGAGGGAGATCATGGAAAAGCTGTCGCCTCTCGGCGGCGTTTACCAAGCGGGGACCTTCAGCGGAAACCCCGTCTCTGTGACCGCCGGCTATGCCACCATTCAATATTTAATTGAGAATGAAAATAAAGTATATCCAAGGCTTGAGAGGTACTGCAAGGAGCTCGCAAAGGCCTTGGTCGACCTGAGCGAGAGGCACAGGCTCGCAGTTCAGGTGCACAGATTGGCCTCGATGTTTCAAGTCTTCTTCTCCCCTCAGCCAGTAGACGACTACGCCTCTGCTAGGCTCTCAGACGTCAGAAGATTTCGCGCTTACTTCATGTCGCTCCTCGAGAGTGGCGTCTTCGTACCCCCTTCTCAGTTCGAGACCTGTTTCGTCTCCGTGGCCCATTCAAACGAGGACCTCGAAGCGACGATCGAGGCCTTCGACAAGGCCTTGGCTTCAGCGGCCTCCGTAGGCGAGTAGGCGATGAAGCTGGTAGTCGGGACTAGGGGGAGCAGGCTCTCGCTAATACAGACAGAGCAGGTATTGGAAAGCCTCAAGAGGGTGAGGCCCTATCTCAAGTTCGAGGTCAAGATCATAAGGACCATGGGTGACATCGAGAGGCACAAGCCCCTCTATGCCATGGGCAGGAAGGGCATATTTGAAAAGGAGATAGACTTAGCGGTCATCAAGGGAGAGATAGACTTAGCGGTCCATAGCTTGAAAGACGTCCCCACTTTAAGAGGCGACGAGGAGGTGGTCATAGCGGCCATCCCAAAGAGGGCATCACCTCTCGAGGCCCTCGTATCGAGGGACAGCATCCCTCTTAAAATGCTCCCCAAGGGGGCCATAGTAGGGACTAGCAGCCTTAGGAGGATGGTCCAAATAAAGTTCCTGCGGCCTGACTTAGAGGTCAAGCCCATAAGAGGGAACGTCGACACGAGGTTGCGGAAGGTAAAGTCGGGGGACTTCCACGCCGTGGTCTTGGCCTACGCAGGCTTGGAGAGGCTGGGCCTCACTGATCTCGTGGCTGAGGTCTTCTCCCCAGAAACCTTCACCCCAGCTGCTGGACAAGGGGCCTTGGCCGTCGTCGTCCAACGTGATAGGGGGGATCTTATCGACCTTTTAAAGGAAATAGACCACCCTCCAACGAGAGCCGAGGTCGTTGCTGAGAGAAGCTTGGTCGCGGCCTTAGAGGGTGGGTGTCACTTCCCCATAGGTGTCTATGCTCACGCAGAGTCGGGGAAGCTCGTCCTCTATGGTTGCATCTTCTCAGTCGATGCCCGGAGGAAAATAGAGGTCCGCGTTGAGGGATCCCTAAGCGAGGCCGAGGATTTAGGTAAGAGGGCTGCACGTGCTCTTAGTGAGAAGGGGGCTGATGAGATAAAGGCGCAGTGGCGTGAGGTCTATGGGCTGTGGTAAGGTCTATCTCGTAGGTGCAGGTCCGGGAGACCCTAAGTTGCTGACGCTGAGAGCCCTCGAAGTCCTTCAAGTAGCCGACGTCGTGATCTACGATAGGCTGGTAAGCGATGACGTCTTAAGGTTCATCCCAGAGAGGGCTGAGAAGATCTATGCTGGAAAGGCCCCCGGAAGGCATGCACTGACGCAGGAGGACATAAACGATCTAATGATCAAGGCGGCCATGGAGGGCAAGACCGTCGTCAGGTTAAAGGGCGGAGACCCCTTCATCTTCGGGAGAGGGGGCGAGGAGGCAGAGGCCCTCGCCTCAAAGGGCATAAAATTCGAGGTAGTCCCTGGGATCTCTTCAGCCCTCGCAGCCCCGGCGTACGCTGGCATCCCTTTGACCCACAGGGCTTACGCGTCGTCCGTGGCTATAGTTACTGGTAGCCAAGCCGCCGAGGCCTCGAGGAGGGTGAATTGGGAGAGGCTGGCTGGCGCTGTTGATACCATAGTCGTCCTAATGGGGCTTAGGTCCTTGAGGTACATCGCCGAGCGTTTGACGAGCGGAGGCTTGAGCCCTGACACGCCCGTTGCCGTGATAGAGAGAGGGACGACCGAGGATCAGAAGACGATAATTGGGCGCTTGGCGACGATAGCGGACGACGTCGAGAGAGCAGTCTTCAAGCCACCGTCGGTCGTGGTCATAGGCGAAGTGGCCGACTTGGGCAGGAGGCTCACATGGTTCAAGAAACCCTTAGCTTGAGGGGTAGAGTCATAGCCATCACGAGGGCCGAGGAGCAGGCCGGTGAGACGGCGAACCTAATAGAGGAGATGGGCGGAAAGCCATACGTGATCCCGCTCCTCCGCTTCGACGTGCCCGAGGACTTGGCACCGGTGAGGGAGTTCGTTGAAGCCCTCAAGAGCGGTAGCGTTGACTATGCGATCTTCATGAGCGTCAACGCGGTGCGCTTCCTCCTCAAGGAGGCTGAGGTCTTGGGCTTGTCGGCTGACCTCTGCGAGGGCCTCAAGAGGACGACGACCGTCGCCGTGGGGCCTAGGACTGCCGAGGAGCTCATGAAGCGCGGCCTGCGCGTAGACCTTATCCCAAGGGAGTACAGCTCGAAGGGCATCGCTCAAGACCTCAAGGAGCGCGACCTGAGGGGCAAGAAGGTCTTCATATTAAGAGCTCGAGGGGCTAGCCCGCTTCTCAGAAATGAGCTCAAGGACGCGGGAGCCTTGGTGAAGGAGATTTACGTCTACGAACAACGAGCTCCAACGGATTGTGACAGAGTCAGGGCATTCGTCCGAGACCTCGCGTCTGGCAAGATTGATGCCATAGTGTTCGGAAGCTCACAAAGCGTCAAAAACTTTAGGAAGGTCGTAGAGGGGCTTTTGGGTCCAGACGACTTGAGAGAGGCGACCAAGCGCCCCACCATAGTGGCCATAGGGCCGGAGACCGCCAAAGCCCTCCGCGAGATCGGGCTCAGGGCAGACGTCGTCCCAAGGGACTACACTTTCCGAGACGCCTTGACAGCCCTTGCCCGTTACCTCAACAGAGACAGCTAGTTCAAATCTCTCTTCAGCTTTTACCTCATGCTCGCGTTTTATGGGCGGCGACGGCATCTTTCATCGACAAGAGGAAAGGATATACCGAGGGGCGTTGTAAACAGCTCTGGAATCTTGACCCCATGAAGTGATGTGAGATGAAGAAAAAGGTCGGGGTAATTTTAGTAGGGCATGGAAGCACCGAAAGGTACAACAAAGAACTCGTTGAGTACTATGCCGAAAAGTTGAGGGCTTACTACGACTACGTGGCCTGCGCCTTCATCCAAGTCAACGAGCCCCTGCTCGGTAGCACGCTGTCCAACGCGCTGAAGGAAGACCTCGACGAGATAGTGATCCAGCCAGTCTTCCTCGCTAGGGGCGCTCACACGGACTACGAGATACCGAGGATGTTGGGCTTTTCAGAGGGCAAGAGGACGAAGGTCGTAGACCTCGGAGACAGGAAGGTTAAGATAATATATGGCAACACAATAGGGAAGGACGATCGCGTAGTAGAGGTCCTTCGCGACAGGATAGAGGAGGCCCTGAGGCTTGAAGGTGCTAGTGATTGATGCTACCCACGGCGGGCTGATCCTCTTGGAGGCCTTTAGCAAAGGGGGCACGACGTTACCTGCATCGACGTGTACAAGACATTAAAGCAAAGCGATATCGATGAACATTCGAGGGCCTTCCAGATTGAGCGAGAGCTACCCAGCTCCCTTGACGAGTACGACCTGATAGTAGCGCCAGTCCACCTCCCCTCAACCACAAGGACTTCAAGGGCAAACTGATGACCCATCACGAGGCCGTTAAGATTCTCATCGGCGACCAAGTCGATTTTCCAGTCGTAGAGATAACAGGAAGTTTTGGCAAGACCACCAGCATCAAGTACGACTCGACTATAAACATTACTGGAAGGCGCATAACGCCCTTACTCAACTTGATGAAGATCAACAAGGCCGTGGCAGGGGCCGAGAGACCGGCCGTGTACTACGAGTGGTACTCGGACTACAACACGGTCGGCAGGCTTAACGAGTGGCACAACGCCGTGGAGATGGCGGGTGGCCGGAACGTGTTCGGCGACCTAGAGCAGTACAGCGTTA
>Ga0326760_1000274_pt1 | contig 29593 bp, 35 predicted proteins | sample GCREP_S_FD_207668 | JGI IMG/M metagenome (GOLD analysis project Ga0326760, IMG submission 207668) | Hot spring sediment microbial communities from Geyser Creek Basin, Yellowstone National Park, WY, United States - GCR.EP_S | ecosystem: Environmental > Aquatic > Thermal springs > Near-boiling... | reverse complement strand
AATTATTGGTGAAGTTAAACAAAGCGAGAAATATAGAGGTATAGTGCTAGCTAAGACAGGAGTTGGTGGTTATAGGATCATAGATCCTCCTAGAGGAGAGCTAGTCCCAAGAATATGCTGAAATTCCGAGACTTACTTTAATAAATACTTAGACTAAGGATAAAGGATTCTAGATACGTATGTTTGTAAGAATAATCCTTAACTACTTGTTTATCAAGATTGTTTATAGTATATAACGGATTTAAGGGGTTGTAGTAGATGTATGTAATAGAGTTTGTGGAAAAGCTGAAGTCGGTAGCTGAGAATATCAAAGATGATAAGATTAGAGAAATTACGTTGAGCATACTTAACAATCCTATACTAAGTTTTACAGATGTTAAACCTTTAATTAAATTCGAAGAGTCTCCTGCAGCACCAAGAAAACACCATATGTTTACGGGAGGGCTTTTTGTTCATACATATAGCGTTGTTAAGATAGCTCTAGCTCTTTGCGATATATTTGAGGAGGTTTACAATATCTCGGTTAACCGCGACCTTGTTATAGCTGCCGCTATACTCCACGATATTTATAAATACTATCAGTATGTTAGAGATGAGAAAGAGGGTGGGTATAAGGCTAGGGATGATTGGTATCTAAGTCATGATTATGCTATAGTTGCTGAACTAGCATTTAGAAGTGCGAAAGACGATCTTATTAGAGTTGTATCCGAGGTTCATGGTATAGCTCCTATAAAAACGTATGAAGGGCTTATAGTACATCTAGCTGATACCATAGATGCAAAACTAGGTGAATACATTCAAACCAATGCGTTAAACATATTAAAACAATTAGAACAACAAATATCTAAACCTTATGAAGTACTTGATGAAGTTGTAAAATTGGAAGGAGTTAAAGTTCTAGGGTTGCTTAGTAAGAATGTGGAAGAATTTGTAAAAGTTATACAGAAGTTTGTGCAGAGAGTTTATACCTAAGCTATTTCAAGATACTCTATGGCGTAGCTATAAATACCTAAGCTATATCTACACCCTACTAATTAATGTATGTAAAGGGTGATTAAGGTATATTAAGGTGCGTCGTCAATGTTCCCTAGGTGTTTTGTGTGGATGGCAAAGTATTGTTAGAGTTGTTCCTAGTGTTTTTGAAGATCGGTGTTGTTATGTTTGGTGGAGGATATGCTATGATACCTATCCTCAGATATGAAGTTGTTGTTCGTAGACAGTGGTTATCGGAGCAGGAGTTTATAGATCTTATAGCTATAGCTGAATCTACCCCTGGTCCTATAGCTATTAATTCTGCAACCTATATAGGTTACAAAATTGGGGGTATTGCTGGATCTGTTTTAGCGACAGCTGGTGTAGTTATACCTAGTTTTAGTATAATTTTAGCTATCGCTATAGGTTTATCGAGATTCTATACCCATAAGGTGATTAGAGGGGTTTTAAATGGTATAAGGGCTGCTATTGTCGGTTTAATATTATCAGCTGTTATAACTGTTGTGAAAGGTGTTCTGAAAGGTTTACCTATACTACCTATGGGTATTACGATAGCTATAGCTGTAGCTGTTTTTGTAAGTGTTGTTATTCTAGATCTAGATCCTGTAGTAATGTTAGGTTTATCAGCGTTGATAGGCTTAATCCTTACTCTGTTAGGTGTTTGGTAATAAAAAAGTTATAGATTGGTCTAGCCAGCAACAGTTTTAAACATAGCTAGCGATAACATCTCTAGGTGTAGTTTTATGGGGTTCGCTGGGAAGAGAGTTGCTGTAGGATCTGACGATCTATACCCTGTTGCAGATTTTGTTGTTGAGTATCTGAAGAACAAAGGATTCGAGGTAATCCTTGTAGGATCTTTAAAAACAAGAAAACCAGAGCCTTGGCCTCTTGTAGGATACGAAGTTGGTAAACTTGTTGCTTCAGGTGAGGTTGACTGGGGTGTAGCTATATGTTATACAGGTACAGGAGTTTCTATAGCGGCTAACAAAGTTAGAGGTGTTAGAGCAGCTCTCTGTACTGATGCTGAAACTGCTAAAGGTGCAAGGCTATGGAATGATGCGAATGTTTTAGTTTTAAGTGGAAGACTTACAACTACTTACCTAGCTAAAGAAATTCTAGATACGTGGATATCTACAACATCAATAGATGAGAGTGAGCGTAACAATATAGAGTTGCTGAAGACTCTTGATGGTAAGGAGAGGTAGGGGACTATGTACAGATATCTGCAAGCAGATATCGCTATAGCTAAAAAGAAGCTAAGCCCTAAAGCTATCTATGTTTGGGTACCAGTTCAAATAATTCATTTTAGTGAATGTAGACCGAAAGAGCTATACATAGTTGATTGCTACTTCAGATCCTTAATCGATAACCCTTACCTCTCGGTATTATTGTTAAGGAAAATACCTAAGCTTAAAGATGTGAAGTACAGCGATATACAAACAATTGATGTGAAGAAAATCTATTGTGAATGCAGAGATGTGGTAGGGGATTTAAGACGTATTGTAGATGATGTAGATAATAGAGACTTCAGTAAATTATTCGAGTTACTTGACTATATAACAGAGTACAAAGATGTTGAATTCACAACTAGAGTTTTCTTTAGAACAAGGAGATACGTTATTAGAGCAGAACAAATAAAAGAAATGGATAGAAGGTTGGCAATAAAAATCACTGAGAAGCTCATGAATAGGCTATGTCTCTACGATTCGAAAGAAAAATCCAAGAAATACACCTCTATAGCTGTTGAGAAATTCTATGCTTTGCTATATCTAGACCCCATTCTAGGAACCTCAGGTATCTTAATAGGTAAACACCTTATCGAAGTAAAGACCTATCTGAAGATAATAAAGAAGCTAGATCTAGGTAAAGAATTTTCCCTAGATTATAGCGAACCGCAAAAAGACATGCACTTAGTATATAGAAAATAAAGACTTAGCTGAAACATATTCTGTAAACAGCTACAGATACTAGTATATGCGTTATTCTTACCTTGGAACCTGAACCCTATATTTTTGAGTGAAGTAACAGCTTATCACGAAGTCTACTACAGCTTTACTCATAACATACATATTCCTGAAATTAATTTTGCCTACATAGGGAGGTGAACTGGGGCAGCAACATCTGGAAGAAGAAGCTAAACGTAGTAAGAACTTGAAATGAGCCTAAGTATCCCTTGACGAAAAAGAAATAGGGGAAGAAGAAGGGATAAGGAGGTTTTAGATGGTTAGAGTTTAATGAGATCTATTCTTAAACCTAGACCATTTCAATGGTATTATTTGTTCTCTAGCTACATAGATTCTTTATCCAATATTTGTATTGCTTCAAGTACATCTAAGAGATTTTGTGCGATAAACACTCCTATAACTGGTATAGCTTGTTTTTTCGCAATACCTAGTCTATCTATGAGCATAGCCTTCATACCTGAAGAGATAGCTCCTCCAACATCCTCTACAACGTTATCACCAATGTGTAGAACATTGAAAGGTTTCACATTTAATCTTCTACAGAATTCAAGGAATATTCTTTTATCAGGTTTGAATATACCAACTTCGTCTGAATATATTTGGGTTTTAAAGTAGGTGTTAAGCCCCAGCCTTTCGAGTAATTCACGTGTATATATGCTTTCCCAGAAGACTGTGTTACCTATTATACCCATTTTGAAGTTTATTGAGTTTAGAAATTCTAAAGTTTGTTTCACATCTTCGTATAGGATGTTGTTTAGATCGATATTATCGAAAGTCATGTCGATCATGGATTGAAGTTCATCAACATCGATACCTATCTCGCTAGCTAGTAAAGCTCTTGATCTCGCAGGAAACGCTGTAACTTCATAACTATCAGTTACGTATAGTCTTAGTTCTTTAGCTTTTCTGTAAACTCTACGTATTATTGCTTCAACTTCTGTAGGGGTCATATCTTTTAGTATTGCGATTGCATTAGCAAGTCTTTTAAAAACAACATCTATTCTTAACAATGTATTCCAAACATCAAAGCTTATAGCTGTTATCATCGGTACCAGCCCTATGGTATCTCTGTATTTAGCTAGATTTTAGAATAGCGTTTAGTTTATGTATAAGCTTTCTCCTAGACTCCATATCTACTAGAAACTTTTTCCAATCATCTATAACCTTCCTATATATATCGAGTTTCCTTCTAAATCCAGGGAGAATAGCATCTGGATAACTAAGAGATGATAAGCTATTGTACAAATTCTCAGCTATTTCTAGGTATTTGTATGCTTCTTCAAACATATCTTTTCTAACTAAATCTAGTGATAATCTTTTAAGTTCGCCTATAACCTCTACTAACCCGTGGAGGTAGGGGATAGGATGGATACCCAGTTCCTCCAATGTCAAAACCCTATTTTCATACGTTATATGGTAAAACTGTATAGCTTCTACGTACTCTCCTGCTATTGAGTAGAAAGTGTTTGAATAGTATAGTTCTGGAAAGTTTTTAACAACCTCTATCAATTCTCGAAATCTATAACTAAGATTCTCTACAAGATCTTTCACCTCTTCTCCTATCAAGACCTTGTTAACGATAGTTCGACAAATGTTTACTATATCTCTACTACGTTTAATCAACTCTTCCCTGGCGATCTCGAGATCATTGAGATACTTCTTTGCGTTTTCTAGACTTAAAGTAGAGTTCAACCTTAATCACTTAAACTGTTAACTACTTTAAATATGTAGAAGATATTTAGTGTTATCGGTCTAGGGAGCTTCATCAGATTTCAGTCGCTCGACAGCTCCTCATCCAGTTACTTTTGAATACTGTTTCACAAGCTTATATACTTAACATATCACTGTCAGAATCCAATTTAGTGACCCTTACGATTTCTTCTGCAGCTTCTTTTGATATCCCTTTATCGCCTAGTATTGTATATCTCTCAGGTCTGATTGTATGTGCGATTGTTAAAGCTTCTATAAGTTGTTCAACTTTTATACCAAGTTCTTTAGCTGTTGTTGGTGCTCCTATAGCTTTAAGGATACGTTTTAGCTTCTTCCAGTTCTTTCCGTGTAGGTACAGAGCCACTATAGTTCCTATACCTACCTCTTCCCCGTGAAGCGCGGGATAATTAGCAACAATATCTATCGCGTGTGCTATTAGGTGCTCAGATCCGCTTGCAGGTCTTGTTGATCCAGCTATTGCCATAGCTATACCACTACTTATTAATGCTTCAACAAGTATCCTAATAGCTTCAACAGGGATCTTCTTCTCTGTGAACAGTTCGTAGTTCTTCAGTATATGTTTAGCTGATAAAAGAGATAGAGATGCAGCGTAATCTCCGTAGTATTCTCCTCGGAGTTTATGTGCTAATCTCCAATCAAGAATCGATGAGAGTTTCCCCAAAAGATCAGCACAACCAGCGATAATATGTCTCCTCGGTGCTTTAGCTATAATCTCTACGTCGGCGAGTACTAGGATAGGTGTTGCGGCTTTCATTGAGACTGGTCTGCCCATATCTCTTATAGATGCAAATGGCGACGCAATCCCGTCATGTGATGGAGCTGTTGGCACACTTACGAAGTAGCTGTTAATTATGTGGGCAACGTATTTCGCTACATCGATAGCTTTCCCCCCACCAACCCCTATAAGGACACCAGCTTTTACTTCTTTAGCTATGTTCAATACTTTTTCTACTTCTGATTTATCAGCTCTTGCAACATTTACATTCCAGCTTTCTATCGATGAATCTTTAAGCGATTCTATAACCCTTTTAGCGTAATTAACTGTAGCCGTGGTACCCGAAACAACGAGGGAGTTGAACATTATGTTAAGATCTTTCAACTCTGAACCGATTGTATCTATGATTCCTGAACCTATAACGACTTTCTTAGGCAATTCAATCTTGTGAATACTCAACATACAGTTGCACTCCACCTTGTTTACTTCATGGAGATTTATTAAGCTTGCGTAAACAATACTACTCAGTAGTATGTGTTCTAGGTAACTCAATGTAGAGGTGGATATATGTTTAATAATGTATATCAGGATCTACCTAAAGTAATAGTGAAAAGCTATAGTGAGAAGCTAGAGAAAGCTGTTAAGGGAACGACTACTGTAGGTATGAGGTTAAAGGATTTCGTAGTGCTGGCAGCAGATAAGAAAGCAACAGCTGGTATATATGTAGCACATAAGAATGTGAAGAAAATAGCTAGAATAAATGATAGATGTGCTTTAACTATAGCTGGTCTTGTAGCTGATGCTCAGACATTGGCCGATTATATAAAGATTCAAGCTCATTACTATGAGCTATTGAGTAAGAAACCTATGAGTATAAGGAGTATGGCTTCATTACTAGGGCTTATACTTAACGAGTATAAGTACTTTCCATTCATAGTACAGCTATTACTAGGAGGATACGATGTTTATGAAGGGCCTAAGTTATTTACTATAGAGTTGTACGGAGATGTTACAGAGGAGAAATACGCAGCTACTGGTTCAGGATCACCTCTAGCTATAAGCGTTATAGAGTCTTCCTATTCCGAAGATCTCGATTTAGATTCAGCAGTGAGATTAGCTGTTAAAGCTGTTAGTGCTGCTGCTTCAAGAGATATTTTTAGCGGTGGGGTAGGGGTAGACGTAGTCGTAATAGGTAAAGATTTTTATAAGGAGTACACCTTTAAAGGTGAACAGATAAAAGAATTAGTTGGTAGAACTCTTCTATGAGTTTCAACATAGATTTAGCATACATACGCTCTGTAATACTTAAATCAATACCTCCAACAGCACAAGTAACAAGACTGGAATTCGAAGGCTCTGAAATAGCTGTCTATGTCAAGAACCCAGAGTTCTTACTAAATCAAGGTAACATAGTGCCGCAGATAGCGAAAACCGTTAAGAAAAGGATTGTTATAAGAACAGATCCATCCATCAGAAAGATACCTCAAGAAACAGAGAACTTCATTAAGAGTATAGCCCCTCCAGAAGCTGAGATAGAGAGTATCCAGTTTGACCACGTACTAGGAGAGGTAATAGTGAAAGCTAAGAGACCCCATCTCCTAGAAGAGAAAGCGAATCAAATACTTGTTTACACAGGGTGGAGACCAAAGATACTCCAGGCCCCTCCAATGAGGTCTAGGGTATTTGAAGAAGTTATGGTGGGGTATCTAGCACAGAGCGAATACAGACTTAAGTTCTTAAGAGAATTAGGCGAGGTAATACATAGAGATGTTATGTTGGCTAAGGATGGCAATAACTATGCGAGGATAACATTCCTAGGAGGAGCTCAAGAAGTTGGAAGATCAGCAATACTTCTAGAAACAGCTGAGTCAACGATTCTCCTAGATTTCGGCATGAATCCGGGGAGAGGAGTTAACCCCAATAGTTTTCCAAGGCTAGATCTTCTGAAAATAAATCCTGAAGACATAGATGCTGTAATCGTAACCCATGCGCATCTCGATCACGCAGGTTTCGTACCGTACTTATTTAAGTATGGGTTCAGAGGAGCTGTATACACAACAGAAGCTACAAGAGATCTCATGGTTTTGCTACTAAAGGACTATCTAGAGATTTCAGAGAGAGAAGGTATAGAACCGGTCTTTACATTAAAAGATGTAGAGAAAATGCTATTACATACAGTACCTCTGAAATACGAAATTGTAACAGATATTGCTCCAGATATAAGGCTCACGTTATATAATGCAGGTCATATATTAGGTTCTGCTACTGTTCATCTACACATAGGTAATGGTTTCCACAACATAGTATACACAGGGGATTTCAAGTTTGGTAGAACTAGGTTACTTGATAGAGCTGACCACAAATTCCCAAGGGTTGATACTTTAATAATGGAGTCTACATATGGAACTACAGAACAGCCTAAGAGAGAAGAAGCAGAGGAAATGCTGCTTAAGATAATCAATGATACTTATCAGAATAGAGGAAAAGTATTAATACCTACACTAAGTATCGGAAGAGCTCAAGAAATAATGTTGATCATAGCAGACGCTATGAAACAGAACAAAATACCTAAGATCCCGGTGTACATAGAGGGTATGGTTTTAGAAGCAACAGCTATACACACAGCATATCCAGATCTCCTCGCTAAAGATCTTGGGAAAAGGATTAAAGAAGGAGAGAACCCATTCCTATACGAAACATTTGTTAAACTAGAAGGGAGAGAACCTAGAACAGAAATAGTTGAAAGCTCTGAACCAGCAATAATAATTGCAACATCGGGTATGCTAACAGGAGGTCCAGCAGTAGAGTATTTTAAGCTAATGGCGTCTAACGCGAACAACAGCCTGGTTTTCGTAAGCTATCAAGTTGAAGGAACGCTCGGTAGAAGGATAAAAGATGGTGCGAGAGAAGTCGCATTCGTTAATGAAAGAGGGAAGGTAGAGATAATAAGGGTTAAGATGCAGGTATACGCTATCGAAGGATTTTCAGGGCACTCTGATAGAAGACAGTTGCTTGAATACCTAAGACGTATAGAACCTAAACCATCCTCGATATTCCTAGTCCACGGAGAGAAGAATGTTGTAAAGACTTTTGCAAACGATATCAGTAGATTGAAACAGAAGCTGAACTTAGGCGATATAGAGGTAAGAGTTCCAAATATATTGGATTCCTATACTTTAGCATATAACCTATAGAGTTTTATCTTGAATATCTCTACACCAATCTCTACAAATTCTAGATTTTATAGATGTTGAAGAGTATCCCCCGATCTTCGAACCCATCCTCAGAATTTTTACATTATGTAAACCTCTTACCTTAAGTTCTTCAACTATATAGCTAGGGTCTGGCTGATCGTAACCTAAAGCTATGATTGAGGGTTTTATCTTAGCTACAGATTCAAAAATATCTTTTTCCGAGCCTAGAAAAGCTTTGTATACGTACCTAATAGACTCTACTATTCTAAGTCGTTCAACTTCGTTAAATACAGGGTCAAAACCTTTGAAACGTCTATAATTAACATCTCTGGAAACTATAACGAATAGTTTATCTCCAAGAGATGAAGCCCATTTAAGGTACTCTATATGTCCTGGATGAATAATATCGAAAGATCCTGTAGCTAGTACAATAGTTTCAGGAGCTTTCACCCATTTGATATCTATAGCACTGACATTCTTTAAAGCATCTAGAAGTCCTTCAGCATAAGATATTGTTATCAAACCTGTTATACAATCCCCTTTCTCTAGATAGTACTGGGAATCTTTGAAATAGTCTATAGCTAATGATACTACTTCTTCAGCAGATGAGTCCAAGATTTTTAACGTTTTGAGACTCTCCTTAAAATTCTGTATATACTTTAGTAGACGTTCACATGCATCTATATCCATGTATTACCTCCTAGTACTTTAGCTTTCTTTCTCATACTTCTCTACAAATATAACGGTTTTGTAATCGCCTATGTATCTATATATCTCCTCAGTTACAAGCGCTTTAACAAGCTGTAAATCTCTATCAAGATATAGCTCTCTAGGTAGTTCAATAGTAATATTCTTTTTATCTGCATCCACAACTACATTGAATCTCTCTAATGGAACTCTTCTATACCTCCTATGTAACAACCACTTAACTTTCTCAGCTACATCCTCTAAAATCTTAACAACTCTATACTTACAGATGAATGTTCTACCTGCTAGCGGATGGTTAAAATCTATTAATACCCGTCCACCGGAAATAGCTTTAACAATACCTATCTGGCCATCTATTTCAATAGTTTTACCAACTTCAGGTACAACGTTTTTCTGGATCAATGTTTTTAAACTGTATATCCTTACTTTCGATGGATCTCGCTGACCATAGGCTTTCTCAGGAGGGATCTCTATCTCATAGTCTTTATTTGGTTCAGCGGAATTCTCTATATGTTCTTCTAACCCCTTGATAACCCTGTTTTCACCTACAATTACGAGTAGAGGTTCGTATACTTTATCAGGCTCGTATTTATTCTCTTTCTTAGCTACATCTTCTATAGTTGTGTCTACTAATTCTTTTGTATCTTTAATCCTCAACTCATAGTCTATCAATACAAAACTGTTTTTAGGTATAGGCATGAGGTAACACCTTTGTTTTCATACTTAATATCTTCTGAATCTTAATAAAAGGTTTTGATTATATATTTTGAAGAACTGTAGCAGTAGTAGCTACGTTAATTGTTTAGCTATCTAAGTATATTGAAAACTTTAAGAGTTTTAACGTGGATGTAGCTAGTGTAACTGTAGTTATGAGGGTTACGTATTGAAAGAGTTTGAAGTAAAGATACCTGTTGATAACCTGGAGTACGTAGAAGATAGATTAAGGAGGGTAGGGGCTGTACTAGTAGATGTTAGAGAAGAGGTTGACTACTATATAGATACAAAACCTTGCATAGATTTAGTATCGAACGATAGTGCGCTCAGAGTTCGTATACTTAAGGATTCTCAGGTAGGAGGTGTTCTACGTGGTGAATTAACGTACAAAGGGCCGAGGGAAAACCATAGCTTCGCTAAGGTGAGGAAAGAGGTTTCAGTTGAAGTCGATAACCCTCTGAACCTGTTGGAGATATTTAAAGCTCTAGGTTTTAAAATATTTGTGTCTGTTTCTAAAAAGAGAAAGATTTATCAATACAAGGTCTATAAAGTTTATCTTGATGATGTTGAAGAACTTGGTAAATTTGTTGAGATAGAGTTTACGCAGGAGGTAGGGTTAGGTCTAGAAGAATCTGCAATAGATCGAGGTATTCTTGAATTAGTAGAAGTTCTAGATCTCCCTAAGGTATTTATTAAGGAATCTTACTTAGAGTTAATGTTGAAGAAACGCCGAAGTTGATAAACATGGTTACTAGAGGTATTTACCCAGGTAGATTTCAACCTCCGCATCTAGGTCATCTTTACACTATTAAGTGGGCTCTTGAAAGAGTTGACGAGCTAATAATTGTTGTTGGAACAGCGCAGGAAAGCCATACCTTATCGAATCCGTTTACAGCTGGGGAAAGGATATTAATGCTTAGAGAAGGTCTGAAAGATGTTGGTGTTGATCTGACAAGGGTGTATATAATACCTGTAGCAGATATATATATGAACGCTGTATGGGTCCACTATGTAGCAATGCTTGTTCCACCGTTTAGGTACGCGATTTCAAGGAATCCACTGGTTATTAGGTTATTTAAGGAAGCGGGCTATGAAGTTCTTGTGCCACCTCCATACAATAGAGAGCTATACAGCTCGACAAGGATTAGAAGGTTAATGCTTCAGGGTAGTGATGAGTGGAGGAAATTTGTATCGCCTTCGATAGCAAAAATTATAGATTCTGTAGATGGTGTTAGAAGACTTATAGAGATTTCGGGGAGAGATTGATGCTGGTTGTCGATGGGAGTATAGGTGAAGGCGGTGGTCAGATACTTAGGTATACATTAGCACTTTCAGCTGTACTACGTAAACCTGTTAAAATAGTGAACATTAGGGCTAAGAGGAAGAACCCTGGGTTACAACCTCAGCATTTAACATCTGTAAAAGCTGTTGCAACATTGTCAAGCGCGGAAGTAGAAGGTGCTTATAAAGGCTCTATGGAGTTAATCTTCAGACCGAGAGCTTTGAGAGGTGGGGAATATTTATTTGATATTGGCACAGCTGGTAGTGTATCACTAGTTCTACAATCTTTACTACCTATACTACCTTTTCTTGATAAGAAAACGAGGATTGAGATTAAAGGGGGTACGGATGTCCCTATGAGCCCCCCTATAGACTATATGAGGTATGTTCTATTGCCTCTAATCAAGAGAGTAGGGGTTGATATAGAGATAGAGGTTATTAAACGAGGTCACTACCCGAGAGGTGGAGGTATCGTTAGGATAACCGTTAATCCAACACATAGATTAGAAGCGATAGAGCTTATTGATAGAGGAGATATAGAGTTTGTAGGTGGTAGATCGCATTGTGTTAAACTTCCTAGTCATGTAGCTGAAAGACAAGCTCGAGCAGCAAAGGAATACCTTATTTCGAAAGGGATTAGCAAGCCTATAGATATAGAGGTAGAGTATTATGATCCTAGTAAAGATCCTCATCTAGGTCCTGGTAGTAGTATAGTTCTGTACGCAAAAACATTTAATAGTGTCTTAGGTGGAGATGCTCTTGGGGAGAAAGGTAAGCCTGCCGAAGTTGTTGGAAGAGAAGCTGCTGAGAAATTGTATACTGAAATAGTTAGTGGTGCTGCTATAGATAGACATGCAGGGGATATGCTTATACCATTGCTAGCCTTAGCTAAAGGTGATTCACGGATATCAGTATCCGAGATAACTCTTCATACAGAGACAGCTTTAGAAATAATAAAGATTTTAACAGGAGCTGAAGCTACTGTTAATCGTGGTGATAAATACTATCTCGTATATATAAAGGGTATAGGTTTCGAAGCTTAACTTAATAGTGCTTAAGTAGATGTATAGTTAATTTAACTATACATCTACTTAATACGTACTCTATTATATTTCTTGTTCTGCCAGCTATATCTCTTCATACGACTAGATCTACCAAAACCACAAGCTGCACAATAACCTTTTGAAACATTGAAAGAATTTCTACCACACCTTCTACACTTGATATGTGTAACATTCTTACTCTTCTTACCCATCGACGGCGTGCCTTTCATAATCCCACCCCTACATTGGTGAAATCACAACAATATTTTCTCCTCTTATAAGAACTGTTCCCAACTTTCTCCAACCACCATCTTGAGTCTCTTCTTCAGCATCATCTAAGACTATATTTAGGTGAAGATCATAACTCTTAAGCTTTCCTCTAACTGTTTTACCTCCTCTCAATTTAATCAACACCATTTGGCCTAGAGACTCAGCTAATAGTTTATGTGCAGTATCTGGGGTTATTGCTTGGTTACTCAAAGCGTTATCCCTAGTATTTCAAATCATTTAGCACCGATTTATAAGTTTAACAGTAAGAGAGAACAAGTAGTAAAACCTATTAGGCTTCTGTGTAATATTAAGTAACTGGGGCCGTAAAATAGCGGGGTAGGGCAGCCTGGTAGCCCGCGGGGCTCATAACCCCGAGGTCGGTGGTTCAAATCCACCCCCCGCTACCAACGGCCCCACCAATCCTCACTAACAATGATTCTTGCTTCAACCATGAGAAAACATCTGTATCTATCACGTCTATATTAAATTGTACTCTGTATTGAATCCACTTACCAGTGAATAGGATCAGCCACGAAATACAATGCTTATAAACCTTGAACAGGTAAGTTCTAGATAAGCCCCGCTACCTCACGTCTCTCCAAGATCCTCGTCGGGAGATGAATATGAGGAGAGATCGGTTAAGCGGGGCACATATATTCCTTAAAATCTGTATTACAGTTATGTAGAAAAAGATGAGGGAATTGGGGCCGCGGCCGGGATTTGAACCCGGGACCTCGGGATCTCTGCGCTTTTCGCCCCACAGTCCCGCGCTCTTACCAGGCTGAGCTACCGCGGCCACCATCTGTTCTTGCTACAGTGTTTTATGTAGCTACTCAGCTAAAAATGTTTATCGAGAATAGCCTTTGTTTAAAATTTTCTATAAATCTATGAATTCGTATTTCAAGGTTTCAAGATCTATTACCGCGACTGTTTGTTTTCCTGTTAGATATCCGCAAACTTCTCCTGGATTCAAAACTAGTGTTTTTCCTGTAAGGTATGCTGTGGTTTCATGTGTATGTCCGTAGAGAACTATATCGTACTGACCTGTCATGGCTATAGCTTCAACATAGCTTCTCGTTTGTTCTTTCGATCCAAATCCGTGAGTTAAGTACAGTTTCTTTCTACTTATGGTTACGGTATACATAAACTGTTTAAGTATAGCACCTCCTTTCACTGCTAATTCTTTAAGCCGTAAAATATCTCCATCGTTATTACCCGTGATTATGATTATCTTCGCTGGGTATTCGAGGATTTTTTCTAAAGCGAAGGGGGATACTATATCGCCTAGGTGTATAAGTACATCAAGATCTTTCTCTCTAAATACTTTCAACGCTTTTTCAATCGCTACCATATTATCGTGGGTATCACTCATAACACCTATAATCATAACCAAATCACCTCACTTCAACGTTCTTATCGTGGAAACAAATTTAATCGTTTTCTTAAATCGCGTAGTCTTCGGACTACTAAAACATTACAAGATTTTTAAATAGTTGTCGAGATTATGTCACGATTACTACATCATGTTAACGACTAAGGTGTATTAAAACATCGAGGAGTTTATAATGAAGTTGTTGAGATATATGCTAACCATGGTGATGTACTCTATACACTACAATAAGTATTGCGGTTTAACTCTCTAAATAGGATTGCTAAGTACTACATTGGTTTTTATCTCATCAATACGTTTCTTAATATATGGCATTCTTTTCCTCACTAATGCAACTAATCTTCTTATATGAACAGGGCTCATAGATGTTAACCTAGATAATTCCATGATATCTATAGGCTTGTTCTCAATAATATTCCTAATTATTAATGCAAGAGCTACCTTACCTCTAGGGGTTCTCGCTGAGAGTATGGGATCGCTATTAACAATATGTTCGAAGATCTTATTGACTAAAGGATCTTTAGAGAGAATGCTAAGCACCTTATCTTCATCTTTATGATGATAGACCCTGGTATGCAGATCTACACGAGCTTCTCTTTTAAGTGCAGCATCAAGATCTATGACGATATCTTTCTTAATTTTCTTTGCATACTTTTCATATACAAATACTTCGAAACGCATTCGTGAATAGTTTCTCATCAATACCTTGACTTTCTTCTTCTCGATACCTCTCCTAACACTAATAACCCCCCCAGTTTCCTTCATAACCTCAAAATCCTCAGGTCTATCTTCGATAAATTCAATAAATAGTGTATCCAGTATCGATCCACATGAAGAGCAGACAATGTATCCATGGATATAGTCGTAGACTGGTTCTTGGGAACCACAGTAAGGACATATCATGTGCATCGCCATAGCTAAAGAATATTATCCAAAGTTTATAGACTCCTAGGTAATCTTCAATTCATACACTGGGACACACTCAGCAGAATCTATTCATGATAATCTGAGATTAGATAAGCATCATTATCAGCACTCATAAGCTACATCATGTATTCAGATCCAAGTTCTTCATCACTTCCTTATCTCTAAATATGTACTAACCATAGCTAAAGTTAATAAATATCTAAGATCAGTATAGTCGAAATCAGGATTCGCGAAGATGGGTTAGTAGCCAGCTAGGTTCATATATACTTTAATTGATGACGAACTCTTTACGTGATTATACTCATTACCTCTATAGAATAGTTATCAATGCTTATAAACCTAATTCCTGAAGAACCTAGTAATAGTGACGGGAGAGTTATGAGTGTATACCAAGGAAATGATTTCAAGAAGATAACAGGAGGTAGGAAAAGACCTTATAGAGATAAACGTAAGTATGAGTTAGGTAGTTACCCAACAGAAACCAAAGTTTCAACTAAAGATTTGAGAGAGGTAGAGAGAACTTATGGTGGTAATCTAAAGATTAGATTAAAACAAGTTGCTTATGCAAATGTTTACGACCCCGGTACCCGTGTATGTAGAAAAGCTAGGATTCTAAGAGTATTGGAAGTCCCAGCTAATAAAGATTATCCGAGAAGAGGTATAATAGTTAAAGGAGCTGTAATCGAGACCGAGATAGGGAAAGCGTTAGTAACATCAAGACCTGGTCAAGATGGTGTAGTTAACGCTGTTTTATTAAAGAGCTAATCTATGTTATAGAGTTGGGAGAAGAGATCGGTTTATGTTGAGGAATGTTATTCTGTGGCTAGCATACTTCGATTGTTCGCTGAAGAGAAGGTTAGGACGTAGAGTGCCCCTCCATTTGTGTGTAAGTAATCCGGAACCTAGAGATTTTCTCGAAGTATGTAAAAAGCTTGGTTTAGAATGTGAATACATAGAGAAACGGTATCCAAGAGTATGGTACAAACCTTTAGGGATGATATTGGTTAAGAATACTGAGCTCAAGAAAACGAAACTTATAAACATTATTGCTAAAGAAGTTAGGGAATTAAAGCAGAAAATTGCATTTAAGTAATATCGGTAATACGTATTATCTACAAGGTTCTGTATAAAAATTATTGTAACGCGATCTCAATATTTAAATCAACAGCTTTTTCATACCTATGGCGAACTATAGCGGCTCTAACAATTTAAAATTTATGAAGAGGATTAAAACATTTATGGTGTTACTACGTGAAAACTTTTGGTTTACTGGGGACAGTCCATATTATAACTAGGGATAAGTTGATAATTGTAAGAATAGGGAAACCCGAATCTATTCCCGAGATAGGTTCGAAAGTTTTAGATGCTAACGGTTTCGAAGTAGGGAGGGTTATAGACATAATAGGTCCTATTAACAATCCTTTCGCAGTTGTAAAACCCTTAAGTTACTCTGTTCTCTCATCGATAAAACCTTCAACTGTTCTATTTTATAGAGTAGTGAAACGTAAATCTGTTGCAAAGAAGGGTGGGGTTAGGTGAGTAGTTGTACAGAGGTTGTAGTTGATCACGAGAAAGGAGTTGTTATCTGTGCAGAGACAGGTGAAGTTATAGAGGAGAACAACATAGTTCTAGGACCTGATTGGAGAGCGTTCAACGCTGAGGAATGGCAGAGAAGAGCTCATAGTGAAGTTATATCGCAAGCTGTTCACGATACTGGTTTGACAACAGATATAGGTGTGAATGATATCAGTTCTACACTTGTAAGTCATAGAGAGTATATGAAGATGATAAAGTTAAGACAGTTGAATAAGAAGATGCGTGTAAGTAAACAGGATAGGAAATTAGTTGAAGCTTTATCGAAATTAAACCATGTATGTGCAGTACTAGGAGTACCAGAACAAGTGAAAGAAACAGCAGCTGTAATACTTAAAAGGATATTCTACGCACTTCAACCTAGAAAAGACGATCTTCTACCAATAGCGTTAATATCTGTAATATTTTCAACTAGAAAACACGGAATTCCGATGAGAATTAAACAACTCTTAAACGAGTTCGGAGTTCCTGAAGATAAATACTGGAAACTGTTATCAGAAATACATGTGAAAGTAGATGTCTCTGAATTCAAATCGTATAACGATCCTCGAGCTTTCCTACCAACAATAATATCGAATTTAAAGGCTTCTCAAAAAGTGTACATGCTTTCATCTAAAATAATAGAGGTACTTAAAAAGAATGGGCTTACAGAAGGGAAGGACCCTGCAGGTATAGCAGCAGCTGTTGTCTATATAGCTGCTACTGTGTTAGATGAGAAGAAGACTCAGAAAGAGGTTGCGAGAGCAGCTAATGTTACAGAGGTTACTGTTAGGAATAGGTATAGAGATATAGTGGATAAAATACTTGTAACAGTCTATATCTAGCTTTTCCCCTCTTCCTCACCGTAGAGAACGTATAGATCGTATAGAGAAATCCTTTCACCTTTCTCAAGTCTACTCTTAACCTCCATCTTCTTCCGGTTCAACGTCTTCTTAATCCTGCTATACTCTCTCTCCTCTTTAAGCCTATTCAATTCTCTTAATATCTTTCTATACTCCTTGGTCTTCTCGTTTACAGCTTGAGAGATTTCGCGTAACTTATTCTTTAACTCATCTCTCCTCTGTTTCAATGTTTTGATAGAGTTTATAGCTTCCTCTATATCTTTCTTCAGCTTATCTCTAGCACTCTTCAACTGTGTTATTCTGTTTCTAAACTGGTTAACAAGGTCTGTTTTCTCTTTCAATTCTTTCTTTAGTTCGTCTATCTCTGCACTTAGTTCTTCATACTTTGTATAGAGCTCGAAAGAACTTCTCTGGTACACAGAAATCTCTTTAAGCTTTTTCTCTAGCTGAGAAATCTTCTCAACGATCCTCTTCTCCTCCTCTACATCGAGATTAGGTGTTGTAATCAATATCCACTCAAGTCTCTCGATCTCCTCCTTAATTTCATCTATACTACCCCTAGTAGTTAGTGAACCTATTTTTTTGAGTTCCGTCGATAACTTCTTAGCTTCAGCAATATTAGCTCTAAGTTTTTCTCTTATCTGAGCTATATCATTTTTTAGCGAGTTCAATGAGTTGTATAGAGAGTTAAGTTCTTCTCTAACTTTCTTAAGTTCTTCTCTAAGTTTTCTAAGAGACAATCTCTTGTCATCTAGTTCTCTCCTGATAGTTTGGAGTTCTGATCTAATGTTATCCCTATCAATCATAAGTTTCTGCAACTCTTCTCTAACATGTGCTAACCTCAACTGTAATTCTTTCTCAGCATTCTCTATATCTAGCGAACTCAGTTGAGCTCACCGCCGCTAAAGTACTTCGCTATACTCCTCAGTATAAAAATCTTCTCCACCGGCTAAAACTCTTTGAATAATTCCGTAGAGATCGTCAAGACCTTCCCCTGTTACCGACGAGGTAAACACTATATCTTGGATAAACTTGTGCATAAGATCTTCTAGACTATACATAACGTCTAGGTATATCTGGGTCATTAAAGAATCTTCTCTTCTAAGCTCTTCAAGAATACTCATAGGTTCTTCAATCCATTGCTGAACCTTAGCTAAACTCTTTTTAGAAACAAGATCGCTTTTAGTAACAACAAGTATCTGAGGTAGTTTATGTGCGAAAAGTGTAGCCATAGAGAGGGTTATTATAGATAGGAAAATCGTAGGCTTAGTGATCTGGAGAGATTCTGCTAAGAATAGCGATACAGCTTTGCTATTCCCTCTAAGCAAGTTCATTACTGTAGGTCCTGAAGCTCGAAAAGCAAAAACCTCCATCTGACCAGGGGTATCGACAATAACGTAGTTAGGTCTACACTCTTCGATTTCTTCAACAAGTTTCTCTACATACTCTATAGATAGATCTATAGCCGCTATAAGAGCTCCGTTAGGCCCCAGATTGTATTTCTGCATAACTTCTTCAACTGTTATGTAGTCACGTATATCTACATCCGGTGTATAGGGTAGCCAAGAAGCTGCAGGATCGAGATTAACTATAGTTGCATCTAAACCTCTCTGCTCTAACCAATCCTTTAAAGCGTTTGTTAAATAGCTTTTACCAGATCCTGCGGGTCCTAGGATGTAGATGAAGTACATGTCGTTAACCTTGTAAAGCTATGCTATGGGTATACGTATAGGTATTTTAAAGATTCTCCTGGCTATACATAGATTTCTATCTGAGCTAATCACTTTAAAACCGCAATACTTACAACGGCAATAGTTATCCAAAGATATTTTCAGTAGTTGATCTCCTTGTTTAACGACAACAGGGTTTCGACATCTAGGACATAGAATAGATGAGTGTTCAGATGTTCTAGCTTCAGATGTATATATTAAAGGGTACACAGTTCTAATACTGTCAATAAATGTGTAGAGCTTGAGCTCATCGAAATACTGAACAAGTAAGTTTATTGGTATATAGATAGAACTCTCAGTTAATCTGTTTACCAACTCCTTAACTTTATTCTCAACATTGTCTAAATTATTAGAAACAACAACAATCTCGAAATGTTTGCTACGGATAAACCTCTCCACAATGGAACAAGCGATGAAAATATCACTGAAGATATTAACCTCGATTAAAACAACATCGAAGAATTCCAGAATATTCATCATCTTGTCTATGAATTTGTAATACTGATTCGGAGATACTATCTTCAAACCTTTGAGTATATCGAAACCCAGTACCTTCTCGATAAAGCTATCTATAAACTCAAACCGCCAGAAATCCCCTCCGTTCAAGAACAGCAAATCAGGTTTATATTTCTGGATAACAAGTTTCAACTGCTCAAAATCAGGAGAAACTACGTTAGCACTACGAAGATCTAGATTCGCTTCCCATGGACAGAACGAGCATCTGTAACTACACTCAATGAAGTTGATGTTTAGAGCTAACCCTCCGATAAAGCATAAGCTAAGAGGTACTTTATCAGTTGATGCTATGTATATAGACGATATAGGGGGGCACTGGGAACTCAACTACATACACCACCATGTTTAACGTTTTCTAACATCGTCATCGTTAGGAGTACGTATTACTCTAACTATTTTTTATTAACTTATTTAACGATAAAGCTTTAACTAATGCTGTAGCTTAAGGTAGATAGTGATGGTGTAGCCGATGTTTGTATGTCTTAGCGGAGTACCTAAGTCTGTTGTGGAAGGGCTTAAACATAAATGTGGGAGAAAAGTATATGTGCCTCTCAGGAAGTTTTTCCCTGATGGGGAGCAGTATCTAAGATTTGAACTAGAGTATCAGCAGGAGAAGATCTTCGTTATTCAGTCTACGTATCCAGAGCAAGATCGTAAAATAGTTGAGCTGTATTTAGCTTTAGAAGCTCTCCAAGGTCTTGGGGTTGGTATAGAGGGGATAGCAGTTCTCTATGTAGCTTACGCTAGACAGGATAAGAGATTCTTGAAAGGAGAGCCTGTGAGTGTTAAAGCTCTATACCAAGGGTTGAAGCAATTCGGTATAAAGAGATTGGTAACAGTAGATGTGCATACTGTTCAGCCGTTTATCGACATGGGGTTCGAAATAATGGATATTCTACCGCATAGCTACATGCTTTCGAAAACAGGTGTTAAAGTTGATCTGGTTCTCGCTCCTGATAAAGGTGCTCTTCATAGAGCTGAGGCTGTTGCGAGATTTTTTAGTGTACCTTATGATTACCTGGACAAGTTCAGGGATAGGGTTACAGGGGAGATAAAGGTGGATACGAAGATTCTCGATGTCTCAGGTAAAAACATAGCTATAGTTGACGACATCATTAGCACAGGTAAGACCTTGGCTAAAGCTGCTGAGATCCTGTATAGGTTAGGTGCGAATAAAGTGTATGGTGTTGTTACACATGCTCTTATATCTGATGAGACGTTGAGAATTCTTTCAGCTTCAAATGTAGAGAAACTTGTTATTGCTAACACTATTGAACAGGGGTTAGATTTACCGAGATGGGTAGAGGTTATCGATATATCTGAATTACTGTGTGAAAAGATAGGATGAGGAACATCTACATAGCTAGGCTTTCTCACGAAAATCATTCGCTAGCTTTTTCAGAATTCAAATCTATTCTGCTCTCTGAAGAAATACCGTTTAATTTAGAGTTTAAGGTAGACGAATTCGTAATCTTTGAATCGTTTAGACAAGCCTTAGATATACTAGTGAAGCGGGCAGGTCTTGTTCTAGAACTAGGTGAGTTTATCGATATAATCTCTACAGATTCAGGTAATGTATTGAATGAAATACTTAGAATTATCAGAGATTATCTTAGCAGTGATAGATTTTGTTTAGAGGTAGACTCTGTTAAAGGTTTCGGGAAATCGCTATGCAAGTCTATTGTTGAGAGTATCGGTGCTAGAAATATATGCACACGTAAGAAGACATCCTCAGGTAGTAATATACTTAAAATCTCCTTCATAGCCAATGTTGCGCTTATCTACAGAATGGTTTACAGAAGGAGGAAGAAGATATACGAGAGTAGAGAACCCCATAGAAGACCTATCTACAGACCTGGAACTATGAAACCTGTACTAGCCAGAGTATTCGTAAACCTATCAAAGGTAAGCTCATTAAAACACGAAGTTGTTCTAGATCCTTTCTGTGGTGTAGGAGGTTTCGCTATCGAGGCATGCTTAATGGGTTTGAACACAATTTGTTGCGATATAGATAAATCAATGGTGCTAGGAGCTAAACTCAATGTAGAGGGCTTTGGATGTTCATCCTCTGTAGAGATTATGCAAATGGACGCTGGTTTTCAAGGATTAGCAAGCTCAAGAGTTGATGGAATTGCTACAGATCCTCCGTACGGTATTCAGAGTATACCTAGAGGAATAGATAGATCTTTACTGAACCTGTTATCTAAGTTTATAGAGAACTCTTACCATGTTTTGAGAAAAAAGAGGTGTGCAGTGTTTGCAACACCTATACAGCTAAGTAGAGAAGTAGATATAATACTGAGGAAATCCGGCTTCGAAATATTGGAGAAACACCTTGATAAAGTTCACAGCTCATTGACAAGAGTTATATACGTGGTGAAAAAGTTTGACTAAAAGATCTATTGTTTTTCTCGGTACAGCCTCCTCTATCCCAAATCCCCAGCGTTTTACCCAAAGCATAGCGATTTGCGGTTCAAGAGATTGTATTCTTCTAGATGCTGGTGAAGGTGTTCAAATTAGGTTAGCTAGCGTTGGTATAGATCATAGAGATGTAAAAATAGTTGCGTTATCGCATATCCATGGAGACCATATCTACGGAGTTCTACCATTCATAGAGAGCTTAGCTATGAAGATATCGTCACAAAAAAATGTTTCTACCACGACCTTAAGGATAGTAGCTCCGAAGAATGTGTGTAGATACTTGTTGAACTCTATAGATGTCATCAAGATGGGGGGCATGGATAAGGTTCTTAGCTTAGAGTGTATTGAAGCAGGATTCTTAAGCAAGGAAGGGTTGTTCGTGGAGTCACCGAACAAAGATATAGCTGTATACCCTGTACCTGTCGATCATTGTTTAGAGGAAGCTTACGGGTATTTCGTGAAGATTAAGTTAGGCAAGGTAGAGCTAGGTGTTTACTACTCGGGGGATGGGGTCTGCAGGGAGCAGTGTTTAAATATCTTGAAGATTTTAAAACCTTCAATAGTCATACACGAAGCTACATTCCTAGACTACGCAGACGATGAGGCGAGAGCTGTAGAAAGCTGTCATTCAACTGTTTCAAATGCTGCTCAAGTAGCGAGCAATATCAATGCTAAAGTGCTTATCTTAACCCATATAAGTGCTAGGTATAGAGGTGATGAACTAAGGGATTTCATTTCTAGAGCAAGAAAGATTTTCTCGGGAGAGGTATACATAGCCCAAGATCTTTCGAAGATTCCTCTAGACTTTATAAATGTTGCCGAGTCTTAAACATCTTTAGGGGGCTCAACTTCCCACAGCGGTTTACCGTGGGCTGTTCTAGGTGCTAACCAGTCTATTACTTTATCTATCTGGGTACTCGTAATTGTCAAGACGATAGCCCCTAAAGGGCTTTCATTGGGAGAGTCGATGAAGTTTGCATAACCTTGGTAAGCAGCTTGTTTGTTAAACATAATCACAATGGTATCTCTTTGTCTATGTTTAAGCATGTATTCTCTAGCTGTATCCAGTATCCTGTACTTTCTTAAAACATCGTGGAAAGGTTTAAGCGATAGTATATCTGTCGACTCTATAACTACCATCCTATACCCTTTACCTATGTCCTCGATTTTAGCGTTGTCAACTCTAACAATAGTTGAGATAGCTTTCAATACTTTCCCTACGTCTTCTGTAGGTCTTACCTCAGCTTCAACTCTTATATACACCACCTCGACATCACCCTATATATGAACTCTCTGACAACGTTCTTAAACTCATCTATAGAACTCTCGTTTACAAGCATTTCATCGGCTAAAGCAATTACGTTGCCTAGACCCCACGAAAGTTCTCTGAAATCTCTTTCAATAAATTCATCCCAGGTCTTAGGATCTCCTGGTCTACCTCTCGATAGTAATCTTGAAAACCTTGTTCTTGGTGAAGAATGTATAGCTACAACAATTATCTCAGCGTTAACACTTTTCTTCACGAAATCTACTTCTTCAAGACTTCTAACACCATCGACTACCGCTATACAGCTAGTCTCTAAAGCTTTCCTTATTTTATCTAGAGCAAGCATAGCCACAGCTTCTCTACCGTATATATTCCTCAGTTCTTGCGCTATCTTCAGTATATTCTCAAGCGTTGGTTCTAACCCTCTTCTAGAAACCTCTTCTCTAACAACATCACCTAAAGAGATGACAGGTATACCCATGGCTTTAACAACTTCAGAGAAAATTGTTTTTCCTGAACCAGGTAACCCTGTTAAAAGTATCAACACTTTAGTCATAGCGTTAACCCTTACAAGAGATAGCTTGATATCACTACAATATTTAAACCCTAGTTTACGAGGTAGCCAATGGTGATTAGAGTGGAGTTCAAGGTTAAAGATATCAGTCTCGCATCTAAAGGTCGTGAACAGATACTGTGGGCAGAAATACATATGCCTGTTCTAAAGCTAATCAAGGAGATGTTTGAGAATAAGAAGCCTCTTAAAGGTGTGAGGATAGGAGCTGTTCTACATGTAACAAAAGAGACAGCTGTTCTAGTTAAAACTCTTAAAGCTGGTGGTGCGGAGGTCTGGCTTGCTGCAAGCAATCCTCTATCAACACAAGATGAGGTAGCGGCTGCATTAGCTGAAGAAGGTATACATGTTTTTGCGTGGAGAGGTGAAACACAGGATGAGTACTTCTGGGCAATAGATGTTATAGCTAATGCAGAACCACATATAGTTATAGATGATGGTGGGGATCTGCATGTTCATATACATAAAGCTAAAATAGAGCTAGCTAAGAAAATCGTAGGGGGTACGGAGGAGACAACAACAGGTGTAACGAGGTTGAAAGCTCTTGAACGGGAGGGTATGCTCAAGTACCCGGTGATAGCTGTTAATAATGCGTACACTAAATACCTCTTCGATAACAGGTATGGAACAGGTCAGAGCACTATAGACGGCATCTTGAGAGCTACGAATATTCTCTTCGCTGGAAAGACTGTTGTTGTTGCAGGTTATGGATGGGTTGGTAGGGGTATAGCTATGAGGGCTAGGGGCATGGGTGCTAGGGTGATAGTGACAGAGGTCGATCCTGTAAAAGCTCTAGAAGCTGTGATGGACGGGTTCGAGGTTATGAAGATGATAGATGCGGCGAAGATAGGGGATATCTTCATAACAGCTACGGGAAATATAAACGTTATTAGGAGAGAGCACTTCGAGATCATGAAGGACGGGGCTATTCTTGCTAACGCTGGTCATTTCGATGTAGAGGTAAGTGTGAAGGATCTCGAGTCTATAGCTGTAGAGAAGAGGGATATTAGGAATTGTGTAACAGAGTATGTTTTGCCAAACGGTAAGAAGCTCTACCTACTTGGAAGAGGAAGGTTGGTAAACTTAGTATGTGCTGAAGGCCATCCAAGCGAGATAATGGACATGAGTTTCGCAAATCAAGCGTTATCCGTGGAATACCTTCTAGAGAATAGAGGGAGGTTGGAGCCGAAGGTCTATAACGTACCATACGAAGTAGATTCTATGGTAGCTAGACTAAAGCTTAAGTCTATGAATATAGAGATAGATGAGCTAACAGAAGAGCAGAAAAAGTATTTAGGTAGCTATTAACAAGAGCTATAAACTATAAAGCTTCTATATTGTTCAGTAGATGTCAAGAAATTGAATTATTAAGGCGGCTGTGGGTTTCCCCGAGGCGATTACCTGTGAATAGCTGTAGTTAGTTGTAGATATATTTTTCTTGCCTCGGGGTTCCCCGCTTTGCTCGGGTTTTCATTGCTTCATTGCGGGGGTTATCAGGGCTCAACATAACCCTTGAGCTCCTCATCTGCTTCAACCCCTCGCCCGTATCTTGGGGGCAACTCAGGGGTTGCCGAACCCTCATCAATACAGGTTCACAGAAGTTTCGGAAGTATTAAATGTTTAACATAGTTATAAGTTTTAGAGATTTGTGAAAGTATTGCATAGCTAGACCAGTGTATTCACAGGTATTCACAGTTGATGTAGACCCCGCTACGGCTCAAGGTATAGCTAATTTTTCTAGAGCTTTTCAGAAGGGTCTAAAGCTCTTTGAAAATCTCTATAATCTTCTTAAACTCCTCAGCATCAGTCTTGTTCAACACGTGTATCTGGATCTCGGTGTTTAGAACAAGCCTCCTGATCTCGTGAAGAACTTGAAGCCTATCAACATCATCGGGAACCTCGACGGGGATATCAACATTATTTGCAGCTATATAATCACCCTTTACATATGAGCCGAAGATATATGCTTTGCCTTCATATCTCTGAGCAGCATTCCTAATGATCTCTAGGTACTTCTCAAGGTTTTTCTCTAAATCCACTCTAAGCATCTTCAGGTACTCGAGATACCTATGCATCTGAACACCTCTTCAACCTACTTAAAAAGCTCATTGAAACATGTGTACTAGTTGCTGAAGGTACGAAGGCTTGGAATAGTGTAATAGGTATAGAAGAAGCAAAGTTAGCAATACTTAGTTGTGGTATTGTTAGATCTTTAGCAGGCTTAGCCCTAATGGGGTCTTCACAAGCTGTAATCACATGTGAATATCTGTAAATACTTAAGCTAATCACTTTCTTTAACAACTATAACCTTAACCTTCTCTCCGTGAAGCCTCCTAAACTTCTCCTGATACTCTTTCAGTGAGTATATCACGTATCTTCCACCACCATACTTAATAACCTTAACCTCAAAAACGTAGACAATGTTCATACTATTATCGAGGAATAAATGAAGCAAAAAGTTTATGAAATTGACTACATATACTAGAATTCAAAAGCTTTGGTTATAACCCGATGAATGGGTTTATCCGCTCAGGGAAGTTATCTGTACACAGAAGACCTATAACATCGGCTACCTATTCAAGTCTATCAATACACTTCTGCATGAGCGGAAGTATCCTCTTTCTAGATATTTCTTCATAATTATTCTCCCTAAAGTAGAAGCTACTTTATCGGCTATCCTCAGAGGGTATGGATCTACAAAAACATTACAGAGTTTCTGTACAATTTCTTTAGCTTTATTTATCTGTATACCTACTGAGTAGACACGGATTGTTGTAGGTATGTATTCGAGGAAAAGATCGGTACTCTTCATATAAGTCTCCTCTATAACGCTGTATCTATAGAGGTGGTCTGGGAAATGTTTCTCTAAAGCATTCCTTATTTTCTCAAGATCTAGCTTATGCCTGAAGATCACTATCATTGGTGTAAGTGTTAGTATGTACAACTTCTTCGGGTTTACGATGTTGAAACCTGCGTAAGTAACACCGTCGAGTAGTACAGCTTCTATATCGTAGAGATTCAGAGCTTTCTCAATGATTCTATAGCTAGCTGTTGTAGCATCTAACCCGTCTACTGTTACGAAGTCTATGTATAGATCTACGAAATTTCTATCACATACAATAGCTCCTACAAGAACTGTTCTGTACTTAGTATTTGAGCGTTTGAAAGATACATCGAAATAGCCATCATCTATACCTAGATAACAAGGGTGCAATATAGATATCCTCTTTCAGTGCTTCTACTACTGTTTCATACGGTATAGCGAGAGATATAATTCTTGTTTTTCCGTAGCGACCCCTACTAACAACTTGGGCATTTATTAGCCCAACCATATCTAGTTCGCTAATTATATCGCTAACTCTTCTCTGTGTAACACTCTCTATACCTAGGATTTGGCACAGAGATCTATACTGAGAATACACTTCTCCTGTAGTTGTCTTCTCACCACTCTTCGTCAATATGTATATAGCTAGAAGTACTAACTTGTTATGTAGAGGCATTGTGGTGATAAGTTCTCTAGCTCTATCTTTTTCAATCTCTTTCAAAGCCTTATATACATGATCTGTCGTAACCTTTGCTACACCTTCTCTCTCAGCTATTTCACCAGCTACCCTAAGTATATCTAGAGCTCTTCTAGCATCCCCATGTTCTCTAGCTGCAAGAGCTGCACATAAACTTATGACGTCGTCTGATATTGCTTCAGGATAGAATGCTAGTTTAGCTCTTTGCCTAAGTATATCCTCTAACTGGATAGCGTTGTATGGTGGGAATACAAGCTCTATTTCGCCGAGACTACTTCTAACACGTGGATCTAGATCTTCTACAAGTTTTAGATCGTTTGTAATCCCTATAACGGAGATCTTGCTATTCTTAAGCTCATCACCACTTCTAGTAAGTCTATAGAGAAGTTCGTCTCCTTGCTTCTTAATGAGGAAATCTATTTCATCTAGTACAACAATCATTATCGTATTCCTAGCATCAGCAATTTTTATAAATCTTCTATACGCTTCAGCTGTTGATATACCTGTGAAAGGTAGTTTAAGACCTATGCATTCCCCTAGTCTAAGGATAACCCTGTACGTTGTATCGTCTTGCCGTGTATTTACGTAACACGTATCTATACCAACACCAATTTCAGTAGCTTTAGATACCAATCTCTTCAAGACATACTTTGTAACAGCAGTTTTCCCTGTACCTGTTAAACCATATATAAATACGTTGTTAGGTTTAGACCCTTTAAGAGCAGGAGCTAGCACCGAGCCTAACTTCGCTATCTGTTCTTCTCTATGGGGAAGTTCCTCAGGTACGTAGTCATGGCTAAGCACATCTCTATTAGTAAATATCCTAGACTTTAATGTCTGCAAAAATATATCCTCAAGCACATCACGAAAACTACTTCTACTCGTCAACGCTCACTCCCTAGAATTAACATTTCACAGTTGTTGATAGCTATAACATATGAATTCAATAAATAAGTTGAAAATACTTAAAAACCCTATACAATTAAGTAATTAGATAGATAAACTATAGCTATTGGGCCGGTAGCTCAGCTGGAAGAGCGCTCGGTTCGCACCCGAGAGGTCCCGGGTTCAAATCCCGGCCGGTCCACCAAAATCTAAATCTCATCACAGAACCTTTCTCTACGATGTAGAGCAGTGGATTGGAAGAGGTGGAAAGGTAAAAGAAAATTATTTACTTGGTTAAAGGAATAGTAGGTAGGGTAGTAGTACTGATGATGTTACTGCCATAGCTTTTATCATGATGTTTATAGCGGGTCCTGAAGCATCTTTTAGCGGATCTCCAACAGTATCTCCGACAACAGCTGCTTTATGGGCTTCAGATCCTTTACCTCCTAGGTTTCCACTTTCAATATATTTCTTTGCGTTATCCCATGTATTGCCAACATTTCCTTGGAAAAGCCCTAGGAGTAGTCCTGAAGCTATTGAACCTATAAGTAGTCCTCCGATAAGTGCTGCTCCTGTCCATGGGTTTCCAGATCCTTTCCCGATACCTATTCCTAGTACTAGCGGTAGTAGGAGTGCAAGTACTCCAGGTGCAATTAGTCTTCTTAATGCGTAGTAAGTTACAATTCTTACACATCTCTCGTAATCAGGTTTCTCCTTCCATTCAAGTATACCTGGTCTCTCTTTAAATTGTCTCCTAATCTCTTCAACCATTTTTCCAGCTGCAGCTGTTGTTGCTTGTATAACCATTGCGACAAATAATGCTACAGCTACAGCTCCTATTATGAGTCCTCCTAAGAAGTATACACCGTATGTTGGGTGCCCTATATTGAATAACATTGAAACTGTTTCCTCTATACTTTTCTTAGTTATATCGTGAATAACACTAACATAACTAAATACGAGACCTAGGGCTGTTAGAGCTGCTGAACCTATTGCGTATCCTTTGGATATAGATTTCATAGTGTTTCCAGCAGAATCTAGTTTATCTGCAAGATCTCTAACGCTTTCTTCATATCCAGCTTGTTCAGCTAAACCAGCTGTGTTATCGACTACAGGTCCATAGGCATCAGCTGATACAACTATAGGTGTAACACCAAGCATACCTGTACCAGCTAGAGCAGCTGCATACATACCTGCTAATAGTGGTTGTGATGCTAGTAACTGTACTCCTAGTATATACGAAGCTATAACTCCAAGAGCTATTGCTGCACTCGGTATGAATACGCTGTAGAGCCCCATAGACATACCGCTTAGAAT